>Ga0209347_1000360_pt1 | contig 122711 bp, 112 predicted proteins | sample AutmiccommuBRH23_FD_187382 | JGI IMG/M metagenome (GOLD analysis project Ga0209347, IMG submission 187382) | Deep subsurface microbial communities from Mt. Terri, Switzerland - Autotrophic microbial communities BRH/23 (SPAdes) (version 2) | ecosystem: Environmental > Aquatic > Deep subsurface... | reverse complement strand
GCACCGCCGCGGCCCTCTCCTCCTCGGAGTACCGACGCGTGGTCGGCTTCCCCTTCGACACCTCTCGTGGCATGGCTCCATCCTCGTTTCCAAGGTCAGGAACCTCCAACCTCCCCAGGGCGACTCAAACATTGGCGCTCCGCCGGCATCGGCCACGATGCTGGAGATCCGCTCGGAAAGGTCGCCACAGACGACCTGCCACCCCACCCGGTCGGCGAACTCCTTCGTTAGGACCGAGCGGAGTGCATCAGCGGTCGCCACACTCCGTTCGACGAAGACACAACGCAACTGGCGGGAGGGGGTGAATCCGCGCACCTTCGATGCCACTTGGGCAGCGATCACCGGCGAGCCAGCCTGGCCACGAGACAGGCCACCCCCCGTGTCGTACCTCCCGGCTCCCGCGTAGCCGTCGACGTAGACAGCTGAGTGGGGCGCGTTCTTGGTGACCATCGTTGCCCATGGCGTCAGGTAGTTGGCTAGCACCCTGTGCTTGAGGACGGCAGCCGGTTGACGTTGCTTCCAGAATCCCTCGTGGGCCGTCATGCCAACTTGATAGCAGGTCGTGGGGATTGCCGGGGCCACCACACCGTGGCTCGCGAGTTCCCGAGGATTCCCGAGGGAGTCAGCGTGTGAGCCTGCGCGCCCTCAACACCTCGCCCGCAGCACAACCACACGCCGACCACCGGCGTGCCCTGATGGTGGCTCACGCGCTCAGCCGAGGCTGCCGAACTGACTCTGCAAGCTCGCCCGGTCGACTACTGGCGTTGCGCCTGAGGATCGAACGTCACCTCGAAGCTCCGGGGGCGTTCTTCTCGATGTCAGTACGCACGGCAGGAACTCTGTCGTCGTGACGCTGAGTGACCCGCCGATGGCGGGGAGCCGATCTCCGACCTTGCGATGATGGTTCAGCAGCGGCTCACGCGGACGCCGTGTGACGTTGCCGCTCAACATAGGCGACAAGGGCGTCCGCCGGCACCTTGTGGAGCCGGCCGACGTGCAATGACTCGATCTGGCCCGAGCCGAGCAGCTCGTACATGAGCGTGCGGCCGATACCGAGGCGCTGGGCGGCCTCGACGACGGAGAGCAGGAGTCGCTCCTCCTGTTCGAGCGTCACGTGGATCACCTGCTCGTCGTGCGTCACTGGAACCGTGGCCCGCCGGCTCTGGCGCGGCGCGACGAGTCGGAACTGGGCTGTTGCAGTCATGGCAACCTCCTCGTAGATCTGGATGACCTAACCTGCCGACCTGCGATAGCCGTGGCGATGACGACCATCGCGACAAACGGGCACACCCCGTTGCGTCATCGCACCCTCGACAAGGCTCCGACCCGCGCACCACCCAAGTGCGATGACGCTGCTGATGACGCTGCGATGACGCCGCCCCCGTCATCGCAGAGCCCCAGCCCGTTGAACAGGGCATTCGCTCCCGTCATCGCCACGGCTATACCCCCTGAGCAACGTCTCCGGTGTCCCAACGACACCCGGAGGCGACCATGGCACCGAGAGCAGCGCGCACGGCCACACCCACCAGCACGACCCCACCGGAAGGAATCCAGCGCACCCGCGAGGCGCTTCTCGACATCCTCGAAGCGGTCGACCGGGAGGGCTGGGATGGCCCTTCCGGCACCAGACTCCTCCAGTACATCCGAGCCGAGATGATCCGGCCCCTCGCCGTCGACATCGGCCTTCGCGGCGCGATGGAGTCCCAGGCTGAGGCCACCGCGTGGGAGGTCGTCTGGCTCGCACTGACCAAACCCTCCCTGCGGACGGCGGCCTCGCCGTGGGGGGTCCTGTGGCAGGCCGCACGGCGTGCAGTCCTCAGCGAGATCGTGGCCAGCCAGTTCGCCACCGCCGAGCGACACGGCTGGGCGCTGGCCGGCGCGGCCCGGAAGGGCGAGGTTCACCTGCCCCTCTCTCTAGACGCACTGATCGACACCGGATGGGAAGCGCCAGGCAACGAGCCCGACGTCTCCTCCAAGCTCGCGCTGACCGACGCACTCGCGGACGCCCGCTGTGCCCTGGAGAGGGTTGGCTGGGGTCGGCGGACTGCCGGGCGGATTATCGCGGCGGTCGCCAACAGCGACCCGCCCACGAGCCCGCGCTGCGCCGTCGCCGGCTGGCGCACGATGGCGGCCACCCTCGACCTGCCCGCATGGCAGGCACGTCGACTCACCGTCGTACTTCGGGGAACGGCCGACTGGCCAGGACTCCTGACCCTGCTCATGAACCAGGGCAGCGAGGCGCTCGACGACCCCGGAATGCGCGCCGCACTCACCGCGACTCGCTACCGCTCCCACCGATCGCCGGTGCTCGCCGCGGCCCGTGCGACGGCCCAGGCCCAGCACGATTCACAGCTCGCCGCCTGATGACGTTGCACACAGATTCTCCCGAGCGCCTCGCGTGTTCACTCCATAAGCGCCTACCTGATGGCGTGAGGACAACGCCAACACCATGCAGCCAGATGACGCCGGGGGCTGTCCAAACCGGTGCTCATGTAGTCCAATGTGAACGTGTCGGTCACGGCCGACAGCAGGGGCAGCGCGAGTCCGTCGGGGGGACGGGTGATCGCCGATGACGACCAAGAGGCGCAGTTCGAGGTGGAGCGGCGCAGTAGCGTGCATCGCGACCGCGTCATTGCTCGCCGCCTGCACACCCGAGGACCCAGTCCCAACAACCGCCCCACCAACACAGACGACGAGGCCGACCCCGTCCGCGACACCGAGTGTCGACCCCGCAGTCGCGGAGGCCGAGGCGGCGATCCTTCAGGCCTACCAGGGTTACTGGGCGGCGAAGGTCGCGTCCTTCGCCAACCCCGCCCAGCCCCAGGATCCGAACCTCGCACACTTCGCGATCGACACCGCACTGGCGGAGGCGCAGTCGACCCTCTTCTCCATGCACTCGAACGGCATCGCGTTCGTTGGCGCGCCCCAGCTTTCTCCCGTCGTGTCGAACATCGAGCTCGGCGAGGAGTCCACGGCGGAGATCAACGATTGCGTCGACGTGACGGATTGGCAGCCGGTCTACACCGCGACAGGCGACTCGGCCGCTGCTCCGGATCAGGCCCTACGGGTACCGACGGAGTCGACAGCGCACTTCTACGACGGACGCTGGACCATCCGGACCTCCGTCGTGCACCGGGACGCGACATGCTGAGCCGGGTCAGGCTCCCCCTGATGCTTGGTCTGACTCTCGCCCTGGGCTCGGCCACGGCTGCAGTCGCGACCAACCCCGACGGGACGGTCGTCTGCCCGCCCGGCAGTCCGGTCTGCTGGGTCGAGGTCGAAGACCCGGGCACCCCTGCTCCGCCGCCTCCCGTTAACGACGGGCCCGGGTCGAGCACCGGCGGCACTCGCCAGTGCGTCATCGACCGTACCGGTGTCGTCGTGCCCTGCTTCCACGAGCTGTGGGGCTGGTTCAACAACCGCGACGACTGCTACTACCAGCTGCTCGATCCACAACCCGACGCTGCAGACTCAGCCTGGAAGGGCAACTACCCGGACGGCGCCATCTATCACGTCACCTGTCCTGACCCGCTGAACGCCCCCGGGACCAACGGCGGGTGGACCTGGCTTCCGTCGCCGCCGGATGGCTACGGCGCGACGGAGACGACACCCGGTGAGCTCGCGGCACGTGCTGTCGACCAGATGCGGCTCACCGGCCCTGCGATCCGAACGACCATCGCAGCCGACCGGGCCGGCCTGGTGGGCGTACCGGTCTGGCTGTGGACCGAGGTGACCCCAACGACATGGGGACCCAACTCGGCGACGGCGTCAGTCCCGGGCCTGTCCATCACGGCAACCGCGCAGGCGACCCGAATCGTCTGGGACATGGGCGACGGCCACTCGGTCACATGCGCGAACGCGGGCACCCCGTACTACCTCGGCGGGATCAACTCACCAACGTGCGACTACGTCTATCGAGCGTCATCGGCGGGCCGGCCGGATGACGCATACACGCTGACGGCCACGGCGACATGGCAGGTGACGTGGAGCGGAGGCGGCACCTCCGGAACTCTGACCGTCACCCGCTCGTCATCGGCGACCCTCCGCATCGGCGAGCTGCAGGTGCTCGTTACATCCTGATCCGGGAACCCGTCATCGGAGATCCGACATGACGACCACAACCCCTAGGACAGCAGCCATCGCCGCCGACGGCGCCCCACGGACGGCGCTCAGGGCACCGGCAGTCGTGGCTCCTCGCGGCCGCCGTCGTCCAGGGCTGATCACGGCCGGGGCGGCACTGACGATGCTGGGGGCCCTCACTGCCGTGTGGCTCGTCGCCTCTGCGGGCGACCGGACGGGCGTGGTCGTGGTTGCGCGCGACGTTCCCTACGGGACGGCGATCACCCCCGACGACCTGACTGTCGCGCAGGTCTCCGTTGACCCAGTCGTGAAGACGATCCCGGCCGACGACGTCGGCAGCGTGGTCGGGATGGTGGCAGCCGTTGATCTGACGGCCGGGTCGCTCCTGGCACTCGAACAGGTTGCTGTCGCCGGCCCACCGGGCCCAGGTGAGGTCATCGTCCCGATGGCCGTTGGCGGCGAACGCCTCCCGGCTGGCGGACTGTCCGCCGGGGACAACCTCCTCATCGTAGATACCCCGACCGCCGACGCGGACCCTCCATCCGAGCCGCCGCGAACCTTCGAGGTCACTGTGGCTCGAGTCGGCTCGCCAGACTTGAACGGCGTGTCCGTCATCGACGTCATCGCCGCCGACAATGACGGACCCGCCCTCGCGGCCCGCGCGGCGACCGGCCGGTTTGCCCTGGTTGTCCAGCCGACCGGGGGCGAATCATGACGATGACCGTCCTGTGCTCGGCCACAGGCGCCCCCGGCGTGACCACCACCACCCTGGCTCTGGCATGGGCCTGGCCGTGGGTGCGTCCCGACCGCCGCGTGCTTGTCGTTGACGCCGACGCTGCGGGCTCAGGCATCCTGCCTGGGTACCTCCACGCCAACACGCCATCCGGTGGTGGCGTCCTCGCGCTGGCAGCCGAGCGAACCGCGTTGACCGCCGAAGCCGCCTTCGAGCACTCCATCGCCCTGGACCCCGGCGACCAGCGAGTCCTGCTGACCGGTGTCACCGACCCCGGCCAGGCCCGTACCGCGCGGTCGGTCTGGACCGGGCTGGGCGAGGTGGCTGCCGAGCTGGACAGCGCCGGCGTCGATGTCGTGGTCGATGTCGGACGGCTCGGCCACCGGTACGAGCCGAGCGCCCTCCTGGAGCACGCACAGGTCGTCGCTCTCGTGCTGCGCTCGACCCTGCCGTCGGTCGCTGGCGCAGCTGGAGCGCTCCGGAGGCTGCGCGAGATGCGTGGGCCCGGCTCTTCGACGACGGGGGTGCTGGTCGGTGACGGCCAGCCGTACACCGCACGCGAGATCGCTCGGGAGCTCAGCGTCGAGCCGCTGCACCTTGTCGCCACCGACCGCTGGGCCGCAGAAGTGCTTTCGCTGGGCACCCCGAGCGGATGGCGCTTCGAGCGGTCACCACTCCTACGCAGTGCTCGCGGGATGGTCGGATCCCTGACGGCCCAGATCGACGCCCTGACCCCGGCAGCGCGGCCATGACGGAAATCGAGCCCGCGACCCCCGTCGCCCGACACGCCTCGGACGGGCACTCCGGAAACGGGCGCGCCCACCTCGCTGCCGTGGCGGCGCTGCTGTCGACCGATCCGACTGCGGTCCCAGAGCACACCCTCGCCGGAGCGGCGCTCCCCGGCCCCGCGATCGCGGACGCGGCGCTGGTGCGAGAGATCCGCCGCACGGTCGCTGAGCGTCTGGCAGCGAGGCTGCAGGGCGAACAGGTCCGCGACGGCGACGCGCGACGAGAGCTGGCCCGCGCCCTGCTCTCGGATGAGCTGGCGAAGCGCTCGCGTGCCCGGGTCAACGCCGGGGAGGATCCCTGGCCCGTCGAGTCCGAGATGGCGATCGCCCGGGCCGTCATGGCAGCCCTCTTCGGCCTCGGGCGCCTCCAGCCGCTCGTGGACGACCCCACGGTGGAGAACATCGAGGTCGACGGTCACGACCAGGTGTGGATCTCCTACGCCGACGGCCACGACCAGCCCGGCCCGCCAGTCGCGGACTCCGACGAGGAGCTCATCGAGGTTCTCCAGCTGCTCGCCGCCCGCTCCGGTTCCGCCGAGCGCACGTTCTCCTCAGCCCACCCCGCGCTGCACCTCCGCCTCGACGACGGCTCGCGGTTGGCGGCGATGGCCTGGATCACCCCCAAGCCCCATGTGGTCATCCGCCGCCACCGGGTCCGCGACGTCGACCTCGACGACTTCGTCGAGCTCGGCACCCTGGACACCGCGTTGGTTGCGTTCCTGCGGGCAGCCACCCACGCGGGGAAGAACATCGTGGTGACCGGCCTGCAGAACGCCGGCAAGACGACGCTCATCCGCGCGCTGGCCAACGAGTTCCCGCCCTCGGAGCGCTTCGCGACCATCGAGAAGGAGTACGAGCTCCACCTGCACGACCTCCCTCGCCGGCACCCGCGTGTGGTCGCCATGGAGGCGCGTGAGGGCTCGGCGGAGAAGGACGCCCACGGGCGCCGTGCCGGCGAGGTGACTCTCACCGACCTCGTCATCGACGCACTGCGCATGAACCTCAGACGCATCATCGTCGGTGAAGTCCGGGGTTCCGAGGTCCTGCCGATGCTCGAGGCGATGTCGACCGGGGACGGCTCGCTGTGCACGGTGCACGCCCGGACCGCCCAGCACGCGATCGACCGCATAGTCACCTTGTGCCTGTCCGCCGGGGTGGCGATGACGGACACCTTCGCCTACCGGCTCCTCGCCGGATCAGTCGACTTCTTCGTACACGTCACGCTCATCGACGAGTCGGCCAGCGGTGGGCGCCGGCACCGCTTCGTGTCCCAAGTCGTGGAGATCAACGGTCTCGGCGAAGGGTCACGCCCGGCCACGACGACGGTGTTCGGTCCTGGCGAGGACGGACGTGCCGTGCCCCTGCACCGCCCGGGGTGTCTGCCGGACCTGGTCCGGGCTGGCTTCGACCCGGGGTTCCTCGACCACCGAGACGGAACCTGGTCCACCCGCCTGGACATCGGCGGTGCCCCATGAGTGCAACCCTGGCCGGACTCGCGGGCGCCCTCGCCGTGGTGGGGCTCCTGGTGCTGGTGGCGGGAGCGATCCCCAGCCAGTCACCGCAGCGACCATCCACGTTCGGCCGACGCCGGCGGATCCGCCCGAGCGCGATTGCCGTCCGGTCGGGCTGGCCGAGGTGGCGTTGGGCTGTGGCTCTCGCCGCAGGGGTTCTGGTCTGGGCAGTCACCCGGTGGCCGATCGCAGGCGCCATCGTGACCGCCACAGTCATCGGCCTGCCGGTGCTGCTGGGAACGGCTCGCTTGGCCGCGCGGCGGATCGACCGTGTCGAGGGGATCGAGGAGTGGACACGACGGCTCGCCGACATCCTGGTCGCCGGTGTCGGGATCGAGCAGGCGATCACCGCGAGCCTCCGGACGTGCCCCGCACAGATCCGCCCGGAGGTCTCGGGTCTGGCCGCTCGCCTTGCGGCGCGATGGCCGACCGAGCAGGCCCTGCGTGCATTCGCTGACGACGTCGACGACGCCGCCGCCGATCTTGTTGTCGCCGCACTCGTTCTGGCCTCCCGACGGCGCGGCCCCGGACTGGCCAGGGTGCTGACGGCTGTCGCCGACTCGGTCGCCGAGGACGTTGCGGCACGCCGCAAGGTCGAGGCCGAGAGAGCGAAGCCACGCACCACCGCCCGCGCCGTCACCCTGATCACGCTCGGGATGCTGATCGTCGGTTCTCTCAACGGCGCCTACCTGGCGCCCTACGCCGAGCCGCTTGGTCAGCTGGTCCTTGCGGTGATTGCCGTGGGGTTCGTGGCCTGCCTCGCGTGGATGCGGTCGCTCACCCTCTCGGCGCCCGAACCTCGGTTCCTGACCCGGGCACAGGAGGCAAGGGTGGTGACGAACCGATGACCATCTGGCAGGTACTGCTCGCGGGCGGGCTGGTGGGCCTGGGTCTGTCGGTTCTGGTAGCGGGCCTCTCGCCGACGCACCCGGAGCTACATGCCGCACTGGCCCGGTTGAGCGCCGACCCTGGCGTCGCCGTCGACCGTACCGAGATCGCCTCCGAGGGCCGGCCACTCCTCGCTGCCGCTCGGCGTCGCCTCCTCCCGCAACTGGCCGAATCCTTGGGCCTAAGCCGCTACGCGTCAGACCTGCGCATGGTCGGCCAGACACCCGAGGACCTGGCCGCGCGAAAGGTGGGCTACGCCATCCTCGGGCTCACGTTCCCAGCGCTCCTGGCGCTCGGCTTCGCGGCACTCGGCGTCCCCGCGCCCATCGCCATCCCGGCTGGCGCAAGCCTCCTCCTCGCGGGCCTGCTCTTCGTCCTGCCCGACGTCGACGTCCGCCGCCGCGCGACGCAGGCGCGGGCAAGCATGCGCAGGGCGGTGTGCGTGTACCTCGAGCTCGTCGCTCTCGAACGGGCGGCCGACGCCGGCACAACAGAGGCGCTGGATCGCGCGGCCAACATCGGCAACTCCACCGAGTTCGACCGCATCCGCGACGCCCTGCTCCACGCCGACTTGTCCGGCCAACCTGCGTGGAACGGCCTGACCGACCTCGCGCAGCGCACCGGCGTCCCCGAGCTCGGCGACCTGGCCGACATCACCCGCCTGTCAGGCCAAGACGGGGCGGCCGTCTACGCAACCCTGCGCGCCAGAGCCGCGTCCCTGCGGACACAGCTACTGACCGCTGGGACCGCGAAAGCAAACGCCGCCTCCGAGCACATGATCGTGCCCGTCGCGCTCCTTGGCGTGGCGTTCATGGCCTTGATCGGCTACCCCGCGTTCGCCCGGATCCTCTTCGGCTGACACCAGAACGGAGCTGAGATGAACACCTTCGCCGCACTCGTCATCCTGAACGGCTTCATCGCGCGGGCCCGCCGCGGTGTCCGCGAGCGGTTGCCGGACGACGACGTCGGCGCCAGCACCTTGGAGCTGGTCATCATCGTGCTCGGCCTGATCGCCGTCGCGACGCTCCTGGTCGTCGCCATCACGGCCGCCGTCCAGCGCCGCGTCGACCAGATCAACTGACGCGGAGGCCCAAGACCGTGGCGACGACAGCGCAGGCCGAACGAGTCCGCCAAGGCTCGCGGCGTCGTCGCGCGCGCGACCGTTGGCGCGGGGACCAGGGCTCAACGAGCGTCGAGCTGGCCGTGCTCTTCCCGGTCATGCTCCTGGTGATCACGGCGCTCGTCCAGTACGCGCTCTGGTTCCACGCCCGCTCGGTCGCGCTGGCTGCGGCCCAAGAGGGCGTCACCGCTGCCCGCGTCTACACCGCCGACCCAGCCGCCGGACCAGAACGGGCCCGGACCTTCATCGACACCCATGCCGACGGGGTGCTGACCGACGTAGCGGTCACCGCGACGAACCCGGGGCCCGACCAGGTCGGCGTGGAAGTCACCGGTCGCTCCCTCTCACTCCTCCCCGGCGTGCCCGGCCTCCTCGTCACGCAGTCCGCCGAGGGCCCCGTCGAACGGTTCACCGTGGCGGGCACCCCATGACCCGGATGGCGGCCCGAACCCGAGACCGCGAACGCGGCAGCGCGACCCTGGAGCTCGCGATCCTCGCGCCCGCACTCCTGCTCCTCCTGGGACTCCTCGTACTCGCCGGCCGGGTCCAGGTTGCGGCGTCCGCCGTCGAGCACGCCGCCCAGGTGGCCGCCCGGGAGGCGTCGCTGGCTCGCACCACGGAGGCCGCCCAAGCGGCGGCAACCTCAGCAGCCGACCGGGAACTGAGCGCCCAGGACATCCGGTGCGCGCCGTCGTCGGTGCTGATCGACTCCAACGGCTTCGCAGCCCCGGTGGGCCGGCCCGGGACGGTCACCGCGACGATCACCTGCACGGTGACGTTCTCCGACCTCGCGATCCCGGGCCTACCCGGCTCTCGCACCCTCACCGCCGTAGCCACATCCCCGCTCGACAGGTACCGGACCCGATGAGCCCTCACTGGCGACGCCTTCTCCGCCCATCCACCTCCGACCGGGAGGCGGGCTCCGTCACGGTGTTCCTCGCCATCACCGTCACCGGCCTGCTGATCCTGGTCGGTCTCGTCGCTGACGGCGGCGCGAAGCTCCGAGCGGCCCAGCGCGCCGACGCGATCGCCGCCGAAGCCGCTCGGGCCGCCGGCCAGGTGATCGACCTGCCAGCCGCCGTCGGCGGCAGCGGCGTCCGGGTGGACCGTCAGGCCGCGGTCGAGGCTGCGAACGCCTACCTGGCGGCGGCCGGCGAGTCGGGCACGGTGACCGTCGGTCCGGACGGCACGACGGTCGAGGTCACCGTCACCATCACCTCGCCCACGGCGTTCCTCAGCCTGATCGGCATCACGACCATCACCGTCAGCGGCCACGGCGCGGCAGCCCTCGTCCACGGAGTCACTGGAGGCGGAACATGAGCCCACTTCCCCCGCCCGACCGCGCGCACCGCGCGCGGCGTCGCGGTGACACAGCTCGAGGTCTCGCGGCCCTGACGGCGCTGGTCGTCTTCCTCGTCGGTGTGCCGCTCGCGCTCTCCAGGGTCGCGCCGCTGGGCTGGCCGGGGTCCTGGCCCACCTGGGACAGCCTCTCGGCCGCTCTGACTCGACCCGACGACGGCGGCCTCCTCCTCGGCACGATCACGCTGGTTGCGTGGGGGGCTTGGGCGGCATTCGCGATCAGCGCGGCGACCGAGATCGTCGCCGGCATCCGACACGTCTCCGCTCCCTCCATCCCGCTGCTCCGGATGACCCAGCGCGCCGCCGCCACGCTTATCGCCACGGCGGGACTGCTCGTCACCTCGACGACCCCGACCCTTCCCACGGCTGCCGCTGCGCCGCGAGCGTTGATGGCTGTGGCCGTGCCAGCCGACGGCACGGACGGCGCCCCTGCCACCAGTGGGATGACCGCGGCGATGACGCAGCGCTCAGGATCGATGACGGGATCCTCCCGAGCGATGACGGACGGCGTGCGCGCGATGACGCCCGCAGGCTCACCGCAGGTCTCGCCGCCTCCGACGTCGGTCGAGGCCGCAGGCCCCGTCATCACCGTCATGCGAGGAGACACCCTGTGGGGCCTCGCCGAACGCCACCTCGGGGACGGGCACCGGTACGTCGAGATCTACGACCTCAACGCCGGGCGATCCCAGGCGGATGGCCGGGCTCTCACCGACGCGCACTGGATCTACCCCGGCTGGCGACTTCGGCTTCCAGTAGGTGCCACCGACGTCCCAGCCGCTCCCCCTGCCACTCCAACCGATGACCTCAGGCCAACGACAGCCGAGCAAGCGGTACACGAGGTCGTGCCTGGCGACACGCTCTGGGACATCTCCAGCGACCACCTGGGAGACGGCGCCCGCTACCCCGAGATCTACGACCTTAACGTCGGGCGACCCCAGCCCGACGGCCGGACTCTGACCGACCCCGACCTCATCTACCCGGGCTGGCAGTTGGACTTGCCAATACCGGTAGTCGACCCCGCGAGGAATGCCTCCGTGGCGATGCCAAGTACCTCCGAAGCCACAGCCGACCCATCCGAGTCCTTCGCCTTGCCAGAGGCCCAGGCCGAGGGCCGCGACCAGAGAGTCTCCCCCGACCATGCAGCGCCGCCGAACCTCGTAGCCACGCCCGACGACGCTCCGCGGGCGAACGCGGCCTCCAATGGCGCGTCGGATGACGTTCCCGCTCCCGCCGACGATGACGCGCCACTGCCGCTCGGCCAATTCTTCCTCGGGCTGACAGCCCTCGCTGCAGCCGGCGTCATCGGCGAGCTCGCCCGCCGCCGTCACCTGCAGCACCGAACGCGCCGGACAGGTGCTCGCATCTCCCTCCCGGCACCGGGTTCACGGGCCGACGACGCTGAGCGAACCCTTCGCTCCGCCGCGACACCGCTGACTATGGCTCAGATGAAGGCGGCGCTCCTCAACCTCGCCACCCGCTGCTACGCCGCCGAGCGCGACCTCCCCCGCGTCGGCACGCTCCTGCTCAACGCCCACAACCTTGAGCTGCATCTGGTCGAGGACGACTCCGAGCCGGTCGAACCATTCGCCGCCACCGGCCCACGAACCTGGTCGGCTAGCACGGCGTCGCTGGCCGAGGATGGGCCACTCGATGACGACCTTGGCCGGCCGGAGCCCTACCCGGCACTGGTCACCCTCGGCCACAACGACGAGTCCACGGTGATCATCAACCTTGAGGCGGCCGGCACCCTCACGGTCAGCGGAGACCCCGACGCCGCCCGAGCCGTCCTGCGCGCCGTCGTCGCCGAACTGGCCACCGGCGACCTCGCCGGTCGGGTGGGGCTGATCACTGGTCCCGAGTTCGCCGGCCTTGCTGGCGCGTCCGACTCCGCCCGACTGCAATGCGTCGATCCGGCAACGCACGCCGCCATGCACTCCCAGAGGCACCAGGCCGCATCCGAAGTGCTGGCTGCCGCTGGCGTCGAGGACACCCTCCAGGCTCGGTCCGACCGGACCGCGGAGGATCTCTGGCTGCCGGTGATCTACCTCGCTGAGCCGCACGCCCCGGACGCAGCCTGGGCGCGGGTAACGCCGTGGTCAGGCTCTGCGCTCCTCACAACCTCAGCCCGGCCCGGCGCCTGGACCCTGAACGTTGGCGCCAATGGCAGTTCGACACTTGAGCCCCCCGGCGACCGGCTGTTCGCCCAGCGCCTCACCACGACCGATCTTGAGCGGCTCACGGACCTCCTCGCGACGGCCACTCCAGCTCCCGACGCCGACGGGATCGTCGGGGCCGCGCGCGCCGTTGCCAACGACATGACTGACGCACTCGCTGCGCTCCCGGCAGTCACCACCCCACCCGGACAACCCTCCGGTCGGGAAGGCCAGGGACTCCGGATCAAGGTTCTGGGCCCGATCGAGATCGAGGGGCTCCGGCGTGGGGAGAAGCCCCTGAGCAAGCGCTCCACCGAGCTCCTCGTCTACCTCGCGTTGCGCGGCAAGGCGACCGGGTCGGAACTCGATGAGGCCCTGTGGCACGGCCGACGGGTCGACAACCAGACCCGAAACAGCCTCGTCTACCGCACCCGTCAGCGGGTCGGAGCGGACGCACTTCCCCTCGTGGACGCCGAGGGTCTGTACCGGCTGGGCCCCGACGTCACCTGCGACTGGGAGGACTTCCGTACCCACGCGCGCGAAGGCCTCGCGGCCGGTCACGCGGGACTCGACCAACTCCGCGCCGCATCCGACCTCGTCCGCAACCGACCGTTCCTCGGCATCGCCGGAGCGAACTACACCTGGGCGGAGCACGACATCCAGCAGATGAGCAGCGCCATCGCCGACGTCGCTCACGTCCTGTCGCAGTTGCTCCGCGAGCGCGGCGATGACCGACTCGCCCTCGGGGTCGCAACCAAGGGGCTATTGGTGGAGCCCTTCGCCGAGGCCCTCCAGGCAGATGCGACCAGAGCGGCTCAGGCTGGTGGCGACACCGACGAGGCTGAGCGACTCGACTCACGCTTCGCCGCTCTACTCAGGGAACTCGACCCTGACCTCACCGGCTGAGCCCGAACGGCTGAATGCCAACCCGGGCCTGCATGGTGCTGCCGGACCGCTCGCCAGTCAGCAATCGCCGTCGCAGTGTCGGAGCCGCCTCGTACCGTAGCCCGTCAGTACCCTCGCCGCTGAGCCGAGACTCCGGAGGAGGTGGGCTTCGCCCATGGCCACGGGTCCAAGTGCGTTGTCAACAAGTGCGGTGAGGTCGCGACGGGAAGGGACCAAACCGCGGGCCCGTGCCGCAGCGCGAGGATCGGGAGGAAGACACCATCAGAGCGCCGCGCTTGAGCTGGCGGTCGCCCAAGTGGGCAAGGTGCCGTGTCCGTCGGGGGCTGGCCCGGGCAAACCTCGGGGTGGCGTCGCAAGCCTCGAACCCCGTCCCTCTACGCTGCCCAGGTGACCGCAATGGCCGACTCTCCTGCCCTTCGAAAGGCCCGCGGCGCCTTCTTCACCCCCCCTGCGCTCTCCCGTTACGTCGCGGAGTGGGCGGTGCGGGGATCCGACGATTCGGTGCTGGAGCCGTCGTGTGGGGAGTCGGCCTTCCTCCTGGCTGCCGGCGAGCGGCTCGCCGCACTTCGTGGGTCGCCACCACGAACAGGGCAGCTCGCCGGGGTTGAGTTGCATGTTGCCAGCGCACAACGATCTCGGGACCTGCTCGCCGAAGCAGGCTTCTCGGCCTCTGTAACCACAGGCGACTTCTTCCACTACCCTCCACGGGCCTGCTACGACGCCGTGATCGGAAACCCGCCGTACGTGCGATACCAAGACTTTGCGGGGGTCGCCCGGACGGTCAGCCGCGAGGCCGCGCTGGCCCAAGGGGTGCGACTGACGGGCTTGGCTTCGTCGTGGGCTGCTTTCGCCGTGCACGCATCGCTCTTCCTTCGGCCAGGCGGCCGTCTTGGACTCGTGCTTCCAGCAGAACTCCTGAGCGTGAACTACGCCGCCGAGGTTCGCGCCTTCTTGATGAGGCGCTTCGCGCGCGTCAGGCTGGTGCTCTTCAAGGAGCGGGTCTTCCCTGAGGTACAGGAGGAGGTCGTCCTTCTTCTCGCGGAGGGGGAGGGCCCCACAGACCACTGTGAGCTCCTCCAGTTGACGAACGCCGCGGCCCTCGAAGAACTCGGTCACCTGTCGTATTCCTGGTCTCCTCCCGTCGGCGGTGGCAAGTGGACACCGGCGCTACTGAGCACCGAGGCGCTCGAGGTGTACCGCAAGGTCGAGGGTGGTGAGCGGTTCAGCCGACTCGGCGACTGGGGTCGGATCACCCTCGGAACCGTGACAGGCAACAACAGGTTCTTTGCCCTACCTCCGGCGCGTGCTGCCGAGCTCGGCTTGGAGAGCGGGGACCTTGTTCCGATCTCGCCCCCGGGGTCTCGACACCTCCGCACTGGGACCCTCTCGCTGGGTATGTGGCGAAGGCTCGCTGGCCTCGGACAACGCACTGTCCTGTTCCGACCTGGTGTTCGCCCGAGTCCAGGAGCTCGGGCGTACATCGCCGCCGGCGAAGCGACCGGAGTCCACGAAACCTACAAGTGCCGCGTGAGGGATCCATGGTGGCGCGTACCGCTCAGCCCAGGCGCCGACCTCCTTCTCACCTACATGAACGCCGATGCCGTGCAACTCGCCACGAACCGCGCTGGCCTGTACCACCTGAACTCGGTGCACGGCGTGGTCCTAGACCGCCCCAATCGACAACTCGGCCGCGACCTGTTGGCCCTGTCCTCGCTAAACTCGATGACCTTGCTCGGCGCCGAACTCGTCGGGCGGGCGTACGGCGGTGGCCTACTCAAATTGGAGCCGCGCGAGGCAGACCTGCTGCCCGTCCCTGAGCCCGGCCTCTTGCGCGGAGCGCCAGGGCGGCGACTACGACATCTGCGACCGACCCTCACTCGGCTGCTGCGGAGTGGCCGACTGGAGGACGCCGTGAACCTCGTCGACCAGGTCGTCTTGGTTGAGGGCCTGGCGATGGCAACGGATGACGTGGCGCAACTCGCTGCCGCGCGGCGAACTCTGGTGGCCCGTAGGGCCACCCGTGGACGCGCCATCAACCGACTAGGGAAACGCAATGGCTAGCCCGTACGAGTTCCCGCCCTTCCGTGAACTGCTCGATGCAGTGACGCGAGAAGGCATCGATACGTTCAGCGCCCTGGAGGCCCGGTTCGTGGCCGCCATGAGCGCCTTCGACACCCTCCAAGCCGCCGGCGAACTGAGCAGCGGCCAGAACCAGAACAAGGGCCTGTTCTTCAACGAACTCATGGGCAGGCTCCTCGAGCGCTGCGCCGGAGTTGGCGTCGCGAAACGGGGCAAGCGTCGAGGCGTGCTGCTTGACAACGTCGATGTCGACCTCTGCTTCCCGGCCTCAGGCCCTCCACTGGTGATCGCTGAGACCAAGATGGGCGGCACGTGCCAACACCCGGGAAACGCCGGAAGGACGCCCGTGGAAGGGCGTCGAGCCAGCGCCGACACAGCCAAGCGAGTCCGCGAAATCGCGTTCAATGTCATCGACTTGAAGCTCGCCGACGCGGCCGGCGGCTCGGCCCCCATAGGCGACGTTGCCACCTGGATCCAGCAGCAACGACCGGCCGTGTTCGCCATGTTCGGTTTCCGTCTCACCGGCGACCAAGATCACGCCCTCGTCGTACGCGATGCCCAGCAGCTCGCGAACTCCTATGCCAACGGCGTCGGACTCGCCCTGTATCGCCCTCGCGACGTAACGACCTCAGCGGGCAGAACCGACTATCTGTCAGTGCGCCCTCCCGGCGGCATGTCCATCGACGAGGCCCTGCGGCGCATGTGCCGCCTGATACGCAGTGCTGCTGTCTAGGCAGGGGCAGCGTGTTCAACTTCGTTGATCAGAGCTAGACCGTCCTGGTCCCGACGCCCCGGCCAAGGTACCGAAGACTTCAGCAAACGCGCGGCTGAGCTTGTCCATCGTCATCCGTTCGTACTGCAATGCGTCGTAGGCGTCCTCGAGTTGCTTCGTCGCGAGCAACTGCGTCGCTGTTGCCTGCGCGTACTCCTCAGCAGCCACGGTGAAGGCAAGTCCTTGGAACAGGTCACGATCCCCGTGTACGGCTACCAGCAGCGGATGATCAAGGTTGATGACAATCGTCAGTTCGCTCTCATAGAAGGCCGCGCGAGGTGACCCAGGACCGGCGTTGCTGTAGTCGATCACAAAGCCACCGCCGCTGCGCCGCCGGCGGCGCTCCCCAACGCGGGTTACCGGCTCCCCACGCCCGTCGCCGAGCGGATCGCGGTCCCGTGGCCGTTCGGGGCCGCCTGACGAGGCGGCTTCATCCTCGACTTCCGCCACTCCATCCCCATTGTCGCCACCCGCGACCGTCTGCACGGAGGGGTCGCGTTGGCCCGGCTGATATCCGGCCGGCCCGTCACGGTCTGGCGTCACGAGCGACGCTTCTTCATCTGGGCGTAGGTCGCCTCCCTCGGTCCCAAGTGCAAGCCCAGCTCCACCGCCCTTGCCCGCGCTCCCGGCTGTGCTGCGGAAGTCGGTGCGGTAGTGCTCGTTCAGGACCGCTTCCGCCCGCGTGGCAGCGTTCTGCAATTCCGCATCACGGGCGCGCTGCAGCCGCTCACGTTCGAGGGCATGGAGTTCTCGCGTCGCGGCCTCAAGACAGCGCTGGACCCAACCGTCGACGGCCGCAGCCAGTTCATTGTCCAGATTCAGGGTGAGGTCACGTCGATCGGTGAAGGGGCCCGGCGTCGAGGTGTCCTCGTCCAAGGCCGGCACTTCACACAGACCGTAGAGGCGGTTTGCCAGGTCCCCTGAGGCCTGATACTGCCCAACGGGCACGTCCCGGCTAGTCACGATCACTCCTCGAATCGCCTCATCGACCGCTTCTCCTGAGGCGACAGCCTGGACCATGCACGTCAGATCCGGTCCGAGCACGGCAGCGGCCTCGGTGTCGGCGTCGGAACGGAAGTCCCAGGTGTGCGCCGCCTCGGGCTCAACCAAGTGGACGCGCTCCCCGGCTACGTAGACCCGATGATTCTCGAGCTGCCGGCCAAGCCTCCGCCGCAACTCGTTGGCGATCGCAGCAGGTGTGGCTGCCTTGCGGATACCGGTGACGGTCACCGTCGTGCCGTTGGCCGCGTCGGTCGCCTCGCCGTCCAGACTCGTGTGCGGGAGAGGCGGACGGTTCTCCTTTGCGGCTGCCCGGAGTTCCTCCGAGGTCAGTTCCACGCGCCAGCGGCGGTGATCACTTACGGTTTCGATCAGAACGCTGGTGCCCACGCCGAATCCAGCCGACTTCCCCGTGCCGAACCGTCCGCGGGCGCGGCGGCCACGCTGACGTTGAGCGTTCTCGCGATGCATGACGAAGAACTCTCGGAGCGCAGCATCGTCCATTCCGCATCCGTTGTCGGTGATCGTCACGGTCCGCGTCGACCCGTACTTACGAACCTCGACCTGGACGGTCACTGGCTGAATCGAGTCGTTCGGGTTGTCGAGTCCGTTGCTGGCGTACTCCACCACCATCTTGGGAACGCTGCCGAACTCGTCGGCCGTCGCAAGCATGTCGCGGGCAACGTTGGAGGTCACGATCAGAGCCTCAGACACGGTGGTTCTCCAGTCGAAGAAGCTGGGTCTTGTATGTCGTGCCGAACCGCTCGTGTAGGCGGTCCGCCACCTCACGGAGCTCTGCGTCGTCCCGGACCAGGTTCACAACACGCTGCCTGTTCGTCTGGTACTTGACCTCCGGCATGTACTGGTTCAGCTCGTAGAACGCGAGGAAGTCGTGGATCGTTGCCTCGTCCAGAGCACCGCGCCGATGCTTGGCCACGGCCTCACTCGCCCTGAGGCCCATCAGGCGGCGCATGGCCGATGAGTCAGCCCCACCACGCTCTCGGCGATTCGCACTGCGCCCCGCCTGCCCGTGCTGCTCCATGTAGGCACGGACTCTCGTCTCGCAGCCTTCGACGTGGGCGCTTCCTGCAACGGTGAGCATCCAGCCGGTTGTCTTCGCGCCGCTCACCAGACCCTCGTTCTTCTTGGCGGCTCGTAGGGTGACATCTACCGCGTCGAGATCGGGGTACTGCTGATGGCGCGGCCAGGAGAACCGGGCGGGAACGGCCATCCACGCCGCCTCCGCCACCTCCTCGATGTCAATGGCGCGCTCTCCCCCGCCGAGATCTGCGAGCACGACAAGAACGATCTCGGTGTTTGACACGGCACCCAAGTCACTGCCCTTCCGTGTAGGGCCGCCGGGCGCTTTCATGATTGATACGCCACGGTCAGCAGGTCGACGAGCCGGTCCGTAGTGCCTTCGGCCACTCGGCCTTCAGCCTCAAGGCTTTTCACGTCACCAACCGCGCTCTCCCGAGTGTCGGCCGCACGCAGCCGCGCGGTCAGCGCAAGCTCGGGTCGGGTATGGGCGATCGCGTGGACAACCCGGCGCAACTCCTCGTCGATGGTGGCCACTCCGAGCTTCACGCGCAGCAGTTCCGCGAGATCCCGCTGGTTCTGGCGGCGGTTGGTCACGTCACCGTCGCTGACCACGACACCCTGCCACTCGGGGTTCGTGCGCCTCCAATCTGTGTGACCGAGGACTTCCGCGAGGGACGCCGCCCAGTCGTTGGGCCGACGCGCCACTAGAGTGCGGCCGGCTTCTCCAAGGGCGCGGATCGTCACAGCATGCGTGGCAATCGTCGTCTCGCGCACCTGCGGCGCCGTACTCCTCCCCGCCGCGACGTCTGACCACGGGGGAAGGCTCGCTGAGACGGTCTGCCAGAACGCAACGGCAAGGTCCTGCTTCGTCGATGCGTCTTCTTCAGACACCTCACCTACGAGCTCCCGGGTGCCGTCGTGTAGGGAGCCGAGAGTGATCAACGCCGGAGAGCGCTTGGACAATGACGCGCGCTCCTTGTCGATCCGCCCCTGAAACGCCGCGACGCTATGGGTGAGTGTCAGCGTGATGTTCGACAGACGGTCCCGGTGGTCGTACAAGATGTTCAAGCTCTTCGTCGTCGGACTGGCGGTTCGGTTCAGGTCACTGAACATCTGCTGTGCGCGCGCCGAGTCTTCGAAAGGAAACAGCACCACCGCGATAACGTCTTCACCGATCGAGGGGTCCTCTTCCAGGGCTGCCGCGATTGCAGCTCGCCGATGCTGGCCATCGTTGATGAGTAAGTCCGCCTCCATCGGGAGGTTCAGCAACCCGATGTCGGCGTCGGCTTCAAAGGGTGAAAAGAGATCGCCTTCGTCGACGCCGTCAGGCAGCTGGTAGCTGGCGGTGATGGCACTGAAGACGTAACCGTCGCTGTTCTGGAGCAGGTAGTCCCTGATGGCGGGAACTCTCTGCTTGTTCAGCACTCGCTGGGCGCGCTGCTCGGGGTCGAGCGACTTGTGATTCTGGAACTCGAAGAACCGCGGCACTGTCTTGAGCTTCATCGACAGCGTGTAGTACTCACGGCCGCCCATGCGGCCCCGTAGAGCTGGGACGCGGATGATCGTCTGCATTCTGTGCTCCTGCCTGGGCCCCAGGCCCCATCGGCTTGTATGCAAGACATTACCGGAGGCCCCCGAGAGTCGTCCAGCACCCGATCGGGTGAATGGCGAGGCCACAGCGCGCTCCTGCGCGGATACCCGATCGGCTCGCCGCGCGTCTTGCACCCCTACCCGCACACCTGTTGGTGAGGCACCTCGCCAACAGGGGTAGGTGCCCGATCGACCCGGTCGGGGGGTACGCAACATGTGGGCATCGATGGTGGCGGCGTGGGTGCTGCCGATGGCCGACCCGGGCATCAGCCCGAACGAGGACGGCCTTCCCGGCCTGCCGGTTGTCAGGAGCATCGTCGGCGCACTGCTGACCTGGGGTCTGGTGGCGTGCGTCGCCGGCCTGGTGGTGTCGGTGATCATCTGGGCACTGGCCCATCAGCAGGGCAACTACTCCTACGCCTCCGGCGGCAAGACCGGCGTCGTCGTCTCGGCCGGCGGCGCGTTTCTGATCGGCGGGGCGAACGCGATCGTGGCGTTCTTCTCCAGCATGGGCGCGAGCATCTGACATGCCGGCTTCGATATTCGATCCATGCGTCGGGCCGATCGCCTTCCTGTGCGACTTGACCAGCAACGCGGCCGGCTCAGCCCAGGCCGCGGCGTCGGACTACGTGCTCGGTGGCCTGGCCCACGCCTTCGTCGCGGGTGCTGCGCAGATCGGTGAGCTGGCCCTCACGGCGCTCGACGCGACGACATCGATCGACCTGTCCGCGTCGTGGTTCCGCGCGAACGTCGCGGTCATCGCCGCCATCACCCTCCCGGTGCTGGTCGGCCTCTTCGTCGTGCAGATCATTGGCTCGGTGCTGCGCCGGGAGCCGGGCGGGCTCGGCCGCGCCGTCGTTGGGGTCGGGAAGGCGCTCATCGGCGCTTCGCTTGCCCTCGCGATCACCCAGCTGGCGCTCACCGCGGTCGACGAGCTCTGTGAGTACATCGCAGCATCCGCTGGCATGACGGTGTCCGCGGCCGCTGCTCGGTTCTTCGACTTCGCCATGCTGGCCAGCGGCCCGTCGCCGGTGCTCCAGATGCTCATCGGCCTCGCCCTGATCGTGGGCTTCTTCCTGCTGTGGGGGGCGCTGCTCTTCCGCAAGGCCGCGCTGATCCTCATCGCGGTTTTCGCACCGATCGCGTTCGCGGGGTCGGCGTGGGACCAGACCCGCGTCTGGACGCGTCGGTGGCTGGAGATCGTGGCGGCCCTGGTCTTCTCCAAGATCGTGATCGTCGTCGTCTTCGTGGTCGGCGCCTCGGCGTTCTCGGGCGTCGGCCCCGGTACGGGCGGCGAAGCAGACGCTGCAGCCCGGTCGTCGGGCCTTGAAGGGCTGTCGGACGTGCTCGTCGGGATCTTGCTCCTGTCGATCGCGGTCTTCGCGCCTTGGTTGACGTGGCGGTTCGTGCACTGGTCCGGGATGGAAGCCGCTGCGGTCATGAACTCGGCAGTCGCAGCCAACCCCGTCACACGGGGCGCTCGAAGCGCAGGCACCCAGACGCGGTTCGCCGCCCAGCAGGTGGTGACGTCGATGGTGCTGGGCGGCGCGGGCGCTGCAGGGGCTGCCAGCAAGGCGAGCACGGCGGCCAAGGGGGCACGATCCGGCGCGGTCATGGCCGCATCACGACCGGGCCCGACGACGCCCGCCGGCACTCCCGCACGCACAGGTAGCGAGGCACGGCGATGACCACCCAGACGGCGGAGTCCGTCACGCCTGCACGGTTCGGCCGGTTGGAGCGCCGAGGGATCCTGCTCGGCTTGGGGGCCGCGCAGCTCATGGTCCTGGCGATGGCGCTGTTGGTCGCCGTGGTGAGCGCGTATTCGGCCGGCGCTGCGGGGCTTGCGACGAGCGCGCTCGTGTGGTTGCCGCTTGCGCTCGCGGCCACCGCAACAGTGCGCGGCCTCCCCGTGGTCGCGTGGGTGCCGTTGATCCTGCAATGGGTCGCACGCCGGCTCCTGGGACAGACCACGCACATGACCCGAGCGGCGCTGCCCGCACCGGCCACCCTCCAGATCCCCGGCATCCCCGGCGTGCTCCGCGTCAGCGTCGCGCCCGGACTCGGCGCAGCCCTGGTCCACGACCGGCGCCGGAGCACGGTATCGGCCATCGCGCGCGTCAGTGGCACGGGCTTCGTCCTCGACGACGACGCCGTCCAAGAGCACAAGGTGACCTCCTGGGGACGGGTCCTGGGTTCGCTGTGTCAGCAGCCTTCGGTGGTGCGCCTTCAACTCCTGGTGCGCACGGTGCCCGGCGGGGCGTCGACGACTCGGCGCTGGTGGCGCGCGAACGCGCTCGCCGAGGCCTCCTGGGCCGCGCAGATCCTGGCCGACCTCGTCGAGGAGTCGTACGCCGTCGACCACCGCCAGGAGGCCCTCGTCGCTGTCGCGCTCCGCGTTCCGCGAGGCAGCGGGCGCGGGTTGACCGACGGCGGGATAGCCCGCCTCGCGCAGGATCTGTCCGCGCTGCGCGATTCCCTGCGCGGCGCCGACCTCAGGGTGGACGAGTGGGTGCCCCCGGGACGGCTCGGTTCCGTCCTGCGGACTGCGTACGACCCGGAGGGCACCAAGCAGAGCCGGGGTCAGGGCGATGCGCCGTCACCGCTGCTGGCGCCGATGAGTGTCCAGGAGCACTGGAGTTACTTGCGCACTGACAGCGCCGTCCACGCCACCTACTGGGTCACCGAGTGGCCCCGCGCCCAGGTGCACCCCTCGTTCCTCCAGCCACTCCTGCTTGCGCCGGATGCCTACCGCACGATCACAGTGCTCGCAGAGCCGCTGCCGACCGGCAAGGCGCTCCGAGAGATCCGCCGGGCGAAGGTGGAGCACGTCTCCGACGCCGCCCAGCGCGCCCGCATCGGCCAGATCGAGGACGAGTCGTCGCGCGCTGAGGTCGATGAACTCAACCGTCGCGAACAGGAACTCGTTGCGGGGCACGGCGATCTGCGGTTCACCGGACTCGTGACCGTCTCGGCCCGCACCGAGGACGCACTGGACGGAGCCTGCGTTGCGACAGAGTCCGCCGCAGCGCAGTCGATGTGCGAGATCCGCCGGCTCGTCGGCCAACAAGGCCTCGCCCACCTCGCCACTGCCCTGCCGCTGGCAAGGGGTGTGCTGTGAACACCGCCTCGGCGACCCGGACGCCGCAGCGCCGGCAGCCCTTCCGCCGCTCCCCCGGTGGCCTCGGCTCGTGGCTGCCGCTTCGGGTGCCGCCGCACCGGGCATCATCGGCCACCCTCGCCGGGGCGTACCCGTTCCTAACCCCACCTGACTGCGCGACCGGCGTCCTTATCGGCACCGACGCGCTGACCGGCGGCCCGTTCTGCTTCGACCCTTGGGCCCTGTACAACGCAGGACTACTCACCAACCCCAACGTGCTGCTGGCCGGCGTGATCGGCCAGGGCAAGTCGGCCCTGGCCAAGTCCCTTGCCATCCGCTCGATCGCTGCTGGTCGCCGGGTCTACGTGCCCGGCGACCCCAAGGGCGAGTGGGTGCCCGTGGCCGAAGCCGTGGGCGGCGCCGTCGTGAGCCTGGGACCTGGCCTACACACCCGGCTGAACCCGCTGGACACGGGAGGCGCCGAACCGGACGGCCACGGACGCCGGCTCCGGCTCCTGGCCGCGCTCGCTGAGACCACGTTGCGACGTGAGCTGCGCGCCGTCGAGCACGGCGCCTTGGAGGCGGCGCTGACAGCCTCCGAACACCAACCCGTCCCCACGATCCCCGACGTTGTCAGCGCCCTCGGGGCGCCGGACGCGGCGCCCGCCCAGGCCGATGGCACAACGACGGCCGAGCGGGCGATCGACGGGCGTGACCTGGCCTTTGGGCTCCGACGTCTGGTCCGAGGCGACCTGGCCGGGCTCTTCGACGGCACCTCCACCCAGGCTCTGGCCGCTGACGCCCCGATGGTCGTCCTAGACCTGTCTCGGCTGGGGTCTGACGACGACGCCCTGGCCCTGGCCATGACCTGCGCCTCCGCGTGGCTCGAGGGCGCGGTCGCCGCCGTCGGGGGATTCCGTTGGATCGTCTACGACGAGGCATGGCGACTGCTGCGCTCAGCCCCGCTGATCCGGCGCATGCAGTCCCAGTGGAAGCTGTCCCGGGCGCACGGCATCGCGAACCTGCTCGTCCTGCATCGGCTGTCGGATCTCGACGCCGTCGGCGCCGTGGGATCCGAGTCCCGGGCCCTCGCGGAGGGCCTCCTTGCCGACTGCTCAACGCGCATCGTGTACCGCCAGGAAGCCGACCAGCTCACGACGACCGCCGCGGCGCTGGGGCTGACCCGTCCCGAGCGGGAGCTGCTGCCTGCGCTGCCTCGCGGCACCGGTCTGTGGAAGATGCCAGGCCAGTCGCACGTCGTGCATCACCGCCTGCACCCCGCCGAGCTGGCTGTCGTCGACACCGACGCCGCCATGCGCGACGACCATCAGACCCTGGGGGCGACCCATGATCGATCCTGACGACGCCGTGCAGCTCGCCGAGCAGGCCAGCTTGGGTGGGCTCATCCTTGCCCCGCACCACCTCGAAACGGTGCGCCGCTGGCTGCGCCCCGCGGACTTCATCGACCCCTGGCACGCCCGCGTCTACACCACGCTGTGCGAACGCCATAGCGCGGGCGAGACGATCACCGCAGTCACCGTCGGGACCGACCTGCAAGATCAACTCGGGCGCCAGTACGACAACGCCGTGCGGGTGCACGACCTGCTCCAAGCCGCCCCTACGAGCCCCGTGCCGGTCGGCTACGCCCGGATGGTGCTTGAGACCGGCTTGCGCAGGGAGATCGCGGACGTGGGCGTGCTGCTGCGCGCGGGCGCCCTGCAGAGCGCCCTGAGCGGGGAGTCGGTCCCGATGGCCGCCACCTGTGCCCTGGTCGACGCCGGCCTCAGCGCTACCGGTGCCCGGTGGGCGCGCGCTACCGGCGCCCCCGTCGAGGACGACGCCCCGATCCCGTTGCGGGCCGCGCTGCGCAGTCCGGACCTGCGCCTGGATGCGGACAAGCTGTTGCGCCTCCACCCGCACCGGGACCCCGCCGAGGAACTTGTGAACGAGGCGGCGCTGGTCGGGTGCCTCATTGCCCACCCCGAGGCCATCCCCGACGTGGCCCGCTGGCTGCCGCCCAACCGGATCGTCACCCCATCCTGGCGCACCGTGTACGCAGCCACGGTGGAGCTGTCCGAACTCGGTCATCCCGTCGATGCCGTCACCGTGGCGTGGGCTACCCGCCGCTTCAGCCACCACGACCAACCCTCACCCGACCTGCGGGTGCTGCTTGAGGCAGTCGACGGTGGGCGGTTCGCTGTCCCTGATCACGCGGCACGGCTCGTCGCCGCCGACCAGATGCAGCGGATCGCCGAGAACGGGTCGCAACAACTGCTCGCCGGGTCGCAGAACCCAGGAGTGCTGGTCCCGGACCTGGTGGACACCGGGCGCCTGATCACCGCCGCGCTGCGGCAGGCCGCAGCGGTGCTGCCCGAGCGGCGTGGAGAGCCCTCGGCCCCCCACGTAGCGGTCGTGCGGTCGCTGGAGGCGGCCCGGGGACCGGTGGCCGGATGAGGCCCCCACCGCGGCGACCCGCCCGCCACCGCGGCACCGTTGGTCCGTCGCTCGCCCCCGACCTGACCAACTGGCTGCTCGTCGCTGGCAGCACCGTGCTCGCCTTGGGGGCAGTTCTGTGGTGCGGGGCCACGGCCGCGGCCTTGCTCACCGGGCACGGCATGCCGGACGGCGGCCTGGCGAGCGCTCTGGGGGCGCTGGGTTCGGCTGGTGACCCCGCCCAGGCATGGCCAAACCCTGCACAACTCCCGGGTCCGGGTGCGTACTGGACCACCACGACCCTGGTCATCACTGCGCTGGTGGGGGCGTGCGTCGTCGTACTCCGCCTTCGAAACCGATCCTCCGCGGGCGCTGAGGGCATCGCCCGGGTGCGTTCGCTGCCGGGACTCGCGACGCCCACCGAGGCTCAACGCACAGCCGGGCGGAAAGCACTCATCCGGCGTGCACGGGTTGTCCGCCCTTCCGTGGGCCCGCGGCCGACTCCAGGTGAGGTCGGCTACCGGCTTGGGCAAGTCCGGCGCCGGGAGCTGTGGTGCTCGGTTGAGGACTCTGCGCTTCTGGTCGGCCCACCGCGGATGGGCAAGGGCCTGCACCTGGTGATCCCGTGGGTGCTCGATGCCCCCGGACCGGTCGTGGCGACGTCGACCAGGCCGGACACGCTGGCGGTGACGATGCACGCCCGCAAGGTGCGCGGGCCAGTCGCCATCTTCGATCCCCAGCGCCTCGCCGGCCTGCCCGGTGGGTTGAGGTGGTCACCCGTGCGCGGTTGCGAGACCCCGAGGACTGCCCTCGTCCGGGCGCGCGGCTTGGCCGCCGGCGCCGGGTTCGGGCGCACCGTTTCGGACTCCGACTTCTGGGCCGGGCAGACCGAGACCGCGCTGCGCTGCCTGTTGCATGCCGCCGCGCTGGACGGACGCCGAGCGGTCGATCTCTATCGGTGGTCGCTGAACCCGGCCCTGGCCGAGGACGCGGTGACCGTGCTGAACCGGGACAGTGCCGCCGCGTCCGGGTGGGCCGACGCCCTGGAGGCAGCCGTCCACTCCGACCCGCGCACCCGTGATTCCGTCTGGCTCGGGGTGCGCCAGTCGTTGGCGGCGCTCGCCGACCCGGACGTCCTGACCGCGGTCGACCCGGCACCGAACGAGGCGTTCGACCCCGCGGTGTTCCTGCGCGAGTCCGGCACCTTGTACCTGCTCGCCGCTGCCGTCACGTCGGGCTCGTGTGCGCCGCTGGTCTCGGCATTCGTTGAGGACATCACCGAGACCGCACGTGTCGTGGCCGCGCGCTCACCCGGTGCTCGGCTGGATCCACCGCTGCTCCTGGCGCTGGACGAGATCGCCAACCTCACCCCGCTGCCGTCCCTGCCCCAGCTCATGGCCGAAGGCGGCGGGACCGGCATCACCACCCTGGCCGTCCTTCAGTCCCTGGCCCAGGCCCGCAACCGGTGGGGTGAACACGCCGCCGACGCCATTTGGGACGCCGCAACGGTCAAGGTCGTCCTCGGTGGTCTTGCCAAGTACCGGGACCTGGACGACGTCGCACGCCTGCTCGGTGAAGTCGACGAACTGACTGAGACCCGCTCCCAGGGCCGGGGCGGTGAACGCTCATCGTCGACGTCAGTCCGGATGCTCCCGGTGATGCCGCCGTCGGTCCTGCGAACACTGCCCTTCGGGATGGGCGTCCTGCTGCTCCGCCAGTCCCGACCAGTCGTCATCGACCTGTGCGGTTGGCCTGCGCGGCCCGACGCCGACCGCCTCCGCGCCGACCAACGGGCCGTCGAAGCCGCGACCGCAGCAGCAGCCGGAGGTGCCGTCCGATGATGAGAACTCTGATCACTGCGGGAACCGCCGGGTTCCTCGCCATCCCCGCGCTGGCCGTGCTCGTCGCCCTCGGGGTCGCCAGCTCGGCAGTGGACTGCATCGAGACCTCGGGCGGCGGGCACCTTGCCGCGGACGCCCCCGTCCCGGCCGGAGCCCGCGCCTGGGTCACCCAGACCAAGGCAGCCTGCCCGGACCTGCCCGAGGCGTGGATCGCCGCGGTCATGGCCCAGGAGTCCGGGTTCCGCCCCGACGCCTACGCCGACGACGTCAACGGCGGCACGTGGGGCCTGTTCCAGATCAACGCCGGCATCTGGCAGGCCACCTACGGCCACCCGTGGTCAGCCGACCTCGACGGCAACGGCGTGTGGGACGTCAAGGACGGGGCCATCCACGCCCGCGTCGCCGGCACGTACCTCTGCAACCGCCTGGCCGGCGTGCGCGAGATCCGGGTCAAGCACCCCGAGTGGGCGTCATCGCAGATCCCGGTCCTCGACGCGCTGATCATCGCCCACAACGCCGGGGAGTCACGCCTGCGCACCTACCCCACGATCCCGGGCGTCACTGCCCGATTCATCGAGAACGTCAACCAGCGAGTAGCCGAGTGGAGTACCGTCACCGACGCCGGGTTGTTCTCCGACCTGCCCGACGACGGCTCGTCGCCCGGCCTGCCGAACGCCCCGGCGCCCGAGTTGTCTGGCCCCCTGGACACCTCGGGCGTCGGGTGCCTTCCCGGCCTCGGAACCGGCGACGTCGTCGTCCCACCCGGCACCCCGCACGACGTCGCGACCGCCGTCCGCACCGCCATGGCCTACGTCGGGGTCAGGTCGGGCTGGTACCAGCTGTGCGACCGACTCGCCTGCCGGGCCTACGGGTACGTCGGGTCGGGGTTCACCACCGCCAAGGCCCACTGGAACGCCATGGTCGCCACCGGACGCGCACACCCCGGCGACGCGTGTCCGCCCCTCGGGTCCTTCGCGTTCTGGAACACCGGGCGACCCGCCGGCCACGTGTCCGTTGTCGTCCAAGCCGACCCCGGCTGTGACCCGGCCAAGATCATGCTCACGTCCAATGGCGTCTTCGACTCCGCCACCGGCAACCACGGCGGGGTCTACCTGATCTCCATGGCCCAGCTCAACGCCGGGTACGTCAACGGCCGTGGGTACCTCGGCTGGTCAGACCCGGTCTGCCAGGGCGCGAAGCTGCCCGCCGGGACCGTCCATCCGGCGCCTTCAGGACGGTGAAGCGCGGTGTCCACACGACGTCGACCCGCTACGGAGGACAAGCTCGCGGAACTGCACGCCCAGCTCGTCGAGGCCGTTGCGGATCTGTCCACCTCCGAGGGTTGGGCCCGGATGCTCGCCGTCGCCGCACGCTTCCACGACTACTCTCCGTCGAACATCCTGCTCATCGGGGCCCAGCGGCCGGACGCCACCCGGGTGGCCGGCATCCGCACGTGGAACAGCCTTGGCCGCCGCGTCAACAAGGGTGAGCACGGCATCGCGATCCTCGCCCCGTGCATCTACCGGGCCGCACCCGGCGAGAAGACGGCCACGGGTCAGCCCCGCATGAGCCCGACACCGACGGCCAGACCCGACCCGGGTGCGACCGCGGCTGCCGATGACGAACCGACCCGACAACTGCGCGGCTTCAAGGTCGTTCACGTCTTCGACGTCACCCAGACCGGCGGAGAACCCTTGCCCGACGGCGAACCCCAACTACTGCACGGCGACGCCCCAGAACGCCTATGGGACCACCTCGCCGGCCTCGTCGCGGCTGATGGGTTCCGGATCGAACGCGGACCTTGCCACGGCGCAAACGGCTACACCGACTACACCCACCGCGTCGTCCGGGTGCTTGAGGACGTCGACCCGGCCCAAGCCGCGAAGACACTCGCCCACGAGCTCGGTCACATCCGCGCCGACCACGAGCACCGCTTCACCGACTACGCGACCAGCTCGAGCTGCCGTGGCCAGGCCGAGGTCGAGGCGGAGTCCATCGCCTACCTCACCGCTGCCCGGGCTGGACTCGATGCCAGCGCCTACTCGGTGCCGTACTTGGCTGGTTGGTCGGGTGGCGACGTTGACCTGCTGCGCGTGTCGATGACCCAGGTGATCAGCGTGGCGCGGGCCATCTCACCGGCCGTCGCAGAGGCCACGCCTGCCGCGGCGCATTCGGTAGGCGCCGCGGCGCGAACGGTAGGCACCGCGTCACAAGGCTCCTCAACCTCCTTCGTCCCCTCCGCCGCCGCTGTCCGAGCGCTGTAGGAGGAACCTGGGACGGGTTCATCGGCCCGCACGGTCGTGCCGACCTGTGGAAGGTCCCTCGGGCAGCCGGAGCACAGTGCTGGCGTCGAACCTTCCTGGAAGGATGTGGCTGGAGTCGCGTCCTGAGCGGCGTGACGGAGAGGAAGCCCGTTGGGTGCGCCATACGTCTCGATCAAGCGCCTGGTCGACAACGCGCTGGCCGCGATGCTATCCGCCGTCGAGGTCTACAACAAGCCTCAGATGACCTACCGCGACGAGGTCACCGTCATGCTTGTCGTTAACGCCTGGGAATTGGCGCTCAAGGCCACGCTGCGCCAGAACGGCCGTTCGATCTTCTATCCCAAGAAGCGAGGGGAGAGGTATCGCTCGATCGCGCTCGATGACGCGCTCGGCCGCGTCGCCGCCCACAAGCTTTGGCCCGCGGGCATCGACGGGCCGGCTCTGACCGCCAACATCAAAGCGCTGTCTGAGTACCGAGATCGAGCAATCCACCTGTACAACGCCCAGGGACTCGGGGCCGTCATCTACCCCTTCCTGCAGCAGAACGTCCTAAACTTCAGAGACTTCACGTTGGCCAAGTTCAAGAAGGATCTGGCCGACTCGATGACCTGGCAGCTCCTGCCGCTAGGAGCGACTGCGCCAGCGGATGCCGTGCAGTTCATGAAGGTTGACAAGAACTCCACCATGGTTGCCGAAGTGCAGCAGTTCATCGACGAGCTGCGTCATTTCATGGATGCGGCGGAAGCCGCGGGTAGCGACATGGCTCGGGTCGCCACCGTCTACGACATCAACATGCAATCCGTGAAGAAGATGACGAGCGCCGACCTTGTCGTCGCCATCTCGCCGACGGCGGACGGGCAAGTCGCCCTTCGCAAGACCGACCCGAATCAGACGCATCCGTTCAGCTCGACCGAACTGCTCATGAAGGTGAACGGGAAGCGCAACGGTCGCGCGCTGACGACGTATGACTACCAGGCGATCTGTTGGAAGGAGGGCCTGCGCTCCAACACGAAGTACGCCTGGAAACACAGCAACAGTGCTTCGCATGTCTGGTCGGGCGACGCGGTCGGCTACCTCGCGTCCCTCCCCGATAGCCACTACGACCAGGTGCGCGACGAGTACAAGACGCACATGCGCGCACAAACATCGCGAACCAGGTGAAGCGAGCGCTCTCCCAGAGCGAGGAGCACTCGTCATGATCGCGACTTGCTCGCCGCTTCGACAGCGACGTGCCCCAGGGTGACGCGGGCTGCGAGGCACTCCTGAGCGCCGGCGTCGTCGTCGGCCTGGGCAACGTCTGTAGCACCACCTGGTCTTCCCGGGGTGCGTGCGTCGAGAGTCTGCTACCGCAAACTTGCGCCCCCGATACCGTAGGCGGCATGGGGCACCCGTTCACACCGCTTGAGACCGACGCCAGGCAGAAGAACCTCACGTACGTCTCGGTGGCCAAGCTAGAGCAACTGTTGCTCGACCCGGTGAAGAGGGGGTTCACCCTGACTCTTCCGGGCAGCGTCGGGGGGGCTGGCGTTGCGTCGCATCAGCGGGGAGTACGCGACTTGCTCAACTCTGCCGCCAGATTGTTTGAGGACTCCGGAGTACTGACACACGAAACCTCCCCAGCGATTGGTGAGTGGCTGTTGGTTCGCGTGATCGCCACCTGCGGCACCGCCTGGCCGTGGAACGGCGACCGCGCCGAGTTTCACGAGACTGCATGGTGGGTAGGTCAGTCGGCGGAACTGCGGATTCTCGCCTACGGACACCGGAGTCACCTGCTGGGCGTCGGCAAGATGCCTCCTCCAGTGCAGTCTGAGGGTAGAGCCACCTGGTGGCCGTCCCTTGTGGGTGGTTATCAGGAACTGCTAAGCAGTGTCGCGAGAGTTGTGCGCAGTGACCGTCTCGACGCGAAGGCGGAGCTCGGTTCTCGTCTCAATACGAAGGCGACCTTTCGTGATCTGGATCGCTACTTCTTCAACGAGGGGGTTCACCGCGAGAATCTGTTGGTGCAGCGTGGTGTCTACGAAATGCTCCTCCGTGTCGACGGGGTTGAGGACAGCGACGACGGCGAGCCGCCGGTCGTGTACGGCAGCCCGTTGTGGGTCGCGAGAGAGACCCGCGCCGTTCCCGGGACCTATTTCGTGGCCGACTATCCCGAAGAGCGTGACATCGTTGCCGTGGCCTCTTGGGATGGGGGGAGCTGGTCGGATCTGCGGATGCGTGATGATCGCGACCCATCCTTGAGGCACCCGCAAGGTCGAGTACGCCTCCCAGAGATGCCCACTGAACCGCCTCACCTGGAGCAACTGGCGACCCTTGCAGTCCGAACCGCGCCACGAGAATAAGGCGGTGGGAAGGCGCCTACTCAGGCTCCACTGGAAGCCGGCGGCGGGCTTGCGCGCGCTCTGGCAGGCGGCTCGGGCGATAGAGCCTTCTGTCGGCACTGCGCGATCCTCGGCGTGAAGCCATTGGCACACCCGGCCGATTCCCTCGCAAGCGCGGCCTCCGCTGTCGGCGCTCGTGCCGGAGTCCGCCCCCGCGAGGCGCACGCGCGACACTTGGATGAGGAGGCGGCTCTCGCCCGAAGCGCCCGAACGGGAGGTAACCGCGGCCCCCTATGCGATTTCGGTGTGATAGGCCGCTCCGCCGACTGCGCGGTGATGCCGATGTGCGGTCATGGCGACGAGCGGATGCTGCTGTGGACCTCGCTCGCCAGTATCAGTGCGACGGCGGCGCGTATGAGGCTCTCCCCGTACGCTCCTGACACCCTTAGGCGGGCGACTTCAGTGTCTGGCGACGACTGCCACCAACCGGGTCGGCGGAGCCTCGGGGCCGATCACTCGAACTCGATGCTCCCGGGGGTCCAGTCGACGATCTTCGCTGTGGTCACGCCGGCGTCCGCGCCGGGGATGAGCTGGAACGTGTCTCTCGGCCGAAGTGCTGCGGGCTCAACGCCGGGTTGGAGCCGGACCGAGTGCGCGGTGCTGGCGAGGGGGTGATCGATTGAGTACGTCCGGTTCCCGAGCTGGAACACGGGCGCTTCCACCCTGACCAAGGTGTGGCTGCCGGCGGCAACACCTGCGGCGACCTCCCTCAAGCGCTCCGCCTTTGCATCGTCCTCGGGCATCTGGAGAGTGATGTCTGTCCAGGCCCAGCGGTGCGCGGTGCCGCCGTAGATCGAAGCAAGGAGCGCGAGATAGCGGAACTGACGGTCGGTGATCTCAGCAATCGCAGGCATGACGAGCATCGAGGCCGTGTGGGCTTGCAGTTGGGTGAGGTGCCGAGCGACCGGAAGATGGAGCGCTTCCAGCGCGGTCGGCAAGCCTGTACCGTGCGCCCGGATGAGCGACTGGCCGTTGCCGGTCTCCACGGAGATGACGTCTCCTGTCCTGATGCGAAGTAAGGTCTCAAGTTCATCGCGAACGGCTTCGGGATTGCGCCCATCGACGTTCCCCATCTGCGCCTTCGCGTCAGGACTCTCACCCTGCTTGAAGCGCAGCTCGAAACTGAGTGCCCGCTTGGGTGTGTCGAGGACGACGCGCAACCAGCCGGTGTGCGCACCGACCGTTCGCGCAGCCACGATCAGCGGCAGGCGGACCCGACTCTCGCCCTCCCTGGTCGTGCATCGGAGGTTCAGCAGTGGCGCTTCGCCGCGGCCTCTCTCGATGATGGAGACCGTCGACTCGACCGGTTCGCCCTCGGAGAAGGGCCCACCGACGGTCATAACCTTCACGTGCACGTCCTGGAGTGGAATCCCCCACTCAGACCAAGCTCGCACGGCGTCGTACTCGGGTGTGCCCGGGGCCGCCAGGAACTCCACGTCCAGGCTGATGGGGTCGACCTCGAGGGCGTCCGCCGTGCGCGGCACGACGGACTCGTACTTCCACCGGGAGTCTCCGAGAGAAGTCATCCGGTGATACACCGCAGCATCGTCATCAGGCGGCAACGGGACCTCGCGGCTGTCGGCCACCGTGCGGGTGCCGTGCTCGATGCGGTAGTTGTCGCTGATGGTGTCGCGCAGCGCATCGAGCGCATCCTGCCGGGTCTCGATCGCGTCAAGCATTGTCAGCGACTCGCCACGTTCGACCGGCGAAGACGCGAGCATCGCCTTCTGGTTGATGAACTGCTCCAACACCCCTTCACCGTGGGTGAACCGCTGCATAGTCTCGGGATAGCGGTCCGCGAGACCGGCGATGAAGGCGTCGCCGTCCCACTGGCGCGGGAACGACGCGCCTGCGGTGAGCTCTTCGAACAATGCGACGCGCTCCGTGGTCGGCGTCCAGGGGGTAACGAGGTGGTAGCGGGCGATCCGATACTTGCCGGGGGTGACATGCTCCTCGACGAATACTGCCCAGGACTTCCTGACCTGGCGAAACTGGCCATCGGTCATGGCCGTGGTGAAGCCCTTGACCTGCCAGATCTCCAGGCCGTCGGGCGTCGAGCGGAGGACGTCGATGCCGCCGTCGCCCTGTGACGGATTGACTTGCCGTGCGTCGCTGTACTCGCGGCGCAGGAGCGTGGCGACGAGAGACTCGATGGAATCCCCACTTCGCTGCTGAATGAGCGGCCAGTCGTAGGTCGGCACGGCCCAAGACTACGAGCCGGTCGCACGGGCCGGGCGTGTCCCGCTGCTTCAGGATCTGCAGACCCTGTACGTCGACCGATGGCGCGGACGCCACCGGGTGCGTCAGGCCTTCGACGCGGACGGCTTGTTGTCGGAGCGGGCGTCGATGACCACGAGAGGTCGAGCGTCGGGTTTGTCGAGACCGAGACTCCGGGCGACCCGCTTGACCTTCGCCTGGTCGGCGGCGGTGTAGCAGATCACGACCGCGACGGAGCTCTTCGTCTTGTTGGCGGCCTCGCACACGGCGACCTGCTTGTCCAGGTTGCGCTCCAGGCTGCTGCTCTTGGCCAGCTTGAACTCGATGAGGCTCTTGTCCAGGCCCATCGAAATCTTGAAGTCCACCGGTCCTCGGCCGTTGTTCGGCTCGCGGTTCACGTCGAACCGGGACGGTTGCAGGAGTAGACCAAAGAAGCCTTGGACTTCAGCTTCGTTCGCGAAAGGCTGACCGTTGCCGCGGTTGATGACTCGCCATCCGTCCTGGCGCTCGACGTACTGCTTGAACGTCTTCACCGCCGCCATGGCCTCGTCGAAGGATGTCCACGGCTGAGCGAAAAGGTTGGTCTTGGCGCTAAGGTCGCGGGCCGCAGTCTGGACCTGGTCGCGCAGCAACCGCTGGGTCTCATCGACCTTCTCGCGACTCGCTGCGACGGCTTGATCGCCGGTGTCCTCCTTGAGCCGTATGTAGCAGTCAATGAGCTCCGGGAAGTGGAGGATGGTGCGGGCTCGGGCATCGGCGATCTCTCGGGCCGACGGCTTCCTCGACAGCTGTTGGCCTAGGTACAGATTGACGTTCGCGCGGAGCTGTTCGTCATCTACGACGTCAGGGAGGACGTCGAACGAGCCGATCATGTCCTTGCGGTTGATCCAGGTGTCGTCCTTCGTCAGAAGGGCAGCCGGGGTAAGGATTACAAAGTCGCCCGCGGTCCAGGGCAGCGTGTAGGTGCGAGTCATCCAGGTCTTGGTGCCGTAGTTGAACGCTGCTCTCGGTACGGCGGTCTTGCGAACGTCGTCGGATGCGAGGTGTGCGGCCGCGAAGGTCTCGGTGTACCGCAGCAGGAAGTGCTTTATGAGGTTGGTCGTGAAGTCCGAGATGGTGTCGCGGCCGACTCCGGGCCGGATGAGGGCTAACTTCTCGAGGTGGCTGGAGGTCGTGATGGTCTCGTTGCCGAAGTTGCTCAGGATGTCGCCGAGTGCGCTGTGCAGTGACTTCGCGAACACCGCCCCGAGGCCGTGGCCGGCATTGCCGCTGACCGTGAAACCGAGCCAGTTCTGTTTGACCTCGCTGAACGTGTACCAGCTCGCGATCAGACCCGGGGGCAGCTGCTGGTCGGCCTGGTCTCGCAGGAACCTCAGGTACTCGAGGATTTGGCCGTGGAGGGCGATGTGCTCGGGCTGTTCGCTGTTGAACAGCAGGAAGGGGTCGATGAACACCGGCAAGTCTGAGACTACCGAGATGTCGAAGGCACCGTACTCGGCCATGACGTCGGGGTGGACGTTGAACCGGTCGCTGAAGAAGACGCCGGCCGGGTCTACCTCCCAGGCAGCCACCGGGTCGTTCCGGGATTCACCAACATCGCTTCCGGTCACGCCATCAGTATCCAGCGAGACAGAGGACCGCGCGTGCGTCACGACGGGCCCGTGCTGGCCTGCGTGCACGGATCTGCCGCGAGCCCTGCGTAGGTGGGGGCCCGAATCGCGGCCGCAGCGCGAGGACCCCGTCACGGACCCGGCCCGGCTTGAACGGGCTGCCACCCTCACCTACTGCGGCCGGGCGCGCCCTTACCGGGTAGACGCGCCTTGGGCGGGTTCGTTGTCGAGCCTAGGGGACCCGGGAAGTGGGGTACACGCGTTTCCTCCGCCGCCCGCTCCCGCCGCGATCCGCGCGGCCCCGGCCCCGCGTCGACGAGGGCGGGCTATCACACCGTAATCGCATTGGGGACCGCGGCGGTCTTTGGAGTGATTCAACCCCGCGCAGCCGAGCAGCGCTCCGGCACTCGCTTCGCTCGTGCAAGACACTGATCCCGTAGCGCTCATCAGACTGGCGACAGCGCAGTGTTCTGGACGTGCACCATTGTGGCGGCGTTCGACTCAGCGTTCCTCGCGGGCGTGGACAAGTCAGCCCTCACTACGATCCATCGCCAGCCCGCCCGCGCACCTGGGACCGCCATGACCCCAGGCCGCGTTCGCGTGACCCGTTCTGCCCCGGGGTGCGGACCCGGGTGCGGACGTGGCGCAGCTCGTGGTGGGCGGTGATGAACGCCTCGAACCGGAACGAGCGGAACGGGCCGCCGTTGTCGGTCACGATCGTCAGGACCGGGACGACGTTGCGGTCGGCGTCGAGGTGGGCGAGGTCGGCCAGCGGGCGGCCGGTCAAACCTCGGCCTCAGCTGGGCCTCGCGCGTCGATGGGCCGGCCCTGCCGGCGACCAGGCTGGTCTTGCCCGCCTCCAGGAACTGCCGCTTCCAGTTCCCGACCGACTGCTCAGAGACCTTCGCCCGACGGGCTGCCTCGGCCACGCTGACCTCGCCAGCCAGGACCGAGAGCACGATCCTGGCCTTCTCATCGACCGGGAACACCGGCTGTCTCGCCATGGTCATCATCAGACTCCTTCAGCAGGTCACCACCCGCAGGAAGCGGGCCCTGCCACAAAGCCTGACGAGGGACACACAGGTGCCGCCGCAAGGCAGCTCGTCGACGATCGCCACTCGCCAGCCTTGCGATGCGCATTTGTTCGCAGCGCCGACGCCGGCCATCCCGGCACCGATCACGATCAGGTCGTACGTGGTCATCAGGTCTCCTGGTGAGCGGTGAGGCGTTGACGGCCCCGGGCGCATGGGCGCAACTGGGCGGTAAGGAACGTCGGGCGCCATCAGGCGTGCGCTACCACCGCGCGCAGCTGCTCGAGTTCGGAGCACCGGCGGGGCCGTCCGGCGTCTGGTTGATGCGGCACGCCAGCCCGATACCCGCGCCCGCGCCCGCGTCCGCGAACGGGTCCACACCGTCGATGAGGATGCTCGGCGATCCGTGGAATCCGACCCGCTCGGCCTCGTCGAACGTCTCGACCAGATGGCGCACCCCGCCCGGGGGGAGTGTCCGTGATCCAGATCAACGCCGCTTCGTCCCGGGCCAAATCTGGAATCCGCGTATCCACCCCCGGTCAGGGCCTCTCGCCGAGTGCCATGCCGCAGGATCGCCAGGTCGAGACCCCGATCGGCGGATCCACGTCGCGACCTACGGGAGACGCTCGGCACGCTGCAACTCCCGACGTACTGAGAGCCGCCGAGACGTGCACTACCCGCGTGGCTGACCCATCGCCCCCTCCGGACTGGCGTCACGGTGGTCATTGGCGACGGCTGGCGTGGGCCCACCGGCGGAGGCGCCTCCGTGCCGGGCGAAATGTTCGACGCCGACCGTGACGAACACCGCGCTCGACGTGGCCACTGTGCGCTCGTCTGGGTCTCTCAGAGTGGCGGCGACGAAGAACTTCCGGTCCTCGCGGCTCACGATCCTTGCCTCGAGCCGGTAAGTGACACCAACGAGCACCGGTGACAGGTAGTCCACTGTGAGCTGGCGGGTGACCGCCGGAGTCCCCACCAGGTAGGGAAGAAACCCAAAAAGGTCATCGAGGACGGTGGCAACGGCGCCGCCGTGCACGACTCCGGGAGCTCCGACGTGGCGCTTGTCAAAGACGTGGTCGGCCACCACCCCGTCCCCGCGACGGTAGACCTGGAGATGATGGCCGTGGGCGTTTTCGGGCCCGCAGCCAAGGCACCGTTCATGGTGCGGTGGCAGGGTCGCTCCCTCTGGGTGGGGCCCGGCCCTCTCGGCCCAGTACGCGAGCATCGTTCTCAGATCAGACCTCAAGACAATCACCTTTCGTCGTACCGCAACCAGCGCCGATGTCTTTGCCCGCCCGCCGAGGGATTCCGCCAGCCCTTCCCGCGGCGCCGTCGCGCTGAGGACCGGGATCCTCACTCACCGACGGTCCCCTTGAGCACCATGATCGTCCCACCGCGACTCCGGCCTACAGTTGACCACGCGAAGATCCGCCTCCGCGCGGATGAGCCAGATCCGCGGTGCCCGAAGGTCGGCCGCGTCGATCAACGTCGTTCCCGCCGAGGCCAGGAAGCCGCGCTGCTGGCTCGCCTACATCGTCGCTGCCAGGCGGTAGGGGCATTGGTCAACTTCTTCATCACCTCACCGAAGATCTGCTCGATCTCGGGGTCGGGGCGGCCGACGCCGCCACCTGCGACCCAGCCGCCGTCGACGACCAGGTTCGCACCTGTGACGTAGTCGGCCTCGTCCGAGCAGAGGTACACAGTTGCCATGGCGATGTCCTCCGGTCGCCCGATGCGGGGGTTGAGCAGTGCGCGTTCGACAGGTTCGCGCCCGCCGGCCTCCAGCAGCGGTCGTGTTGCGGGGGTGTCGATGAATCCTGGGGAGACGGTGTTGACGCGGATGTTCCAGGGTGACAGTTCGACGGCGAGATTGACGGTCAGGCGCAGGACGGCGGCCTTGGCCACGTTGTGCACGAGGTTGCCCGCCACGTTCCCGGGCATCGCCGAGCCGACCATCGCGGCGACCGAGCCGGTGTTGAGGATGGTGCCGCGGCCCTTGCGCTTGAAGACCGGGAGAGCTTTCTGGATCGCCAGGAACAAGATCGTGACCTCGTTGGTCATGTCGAAGTCCCAGTCCGCGCGGGTCAAGGACTCGATGGTGCCACCGCGGACACCCGAGGCGTTGTTGTACAGGATGTCGAAGTCGCCGTACTGGTCAACGGCGAAGTCGATCCAGCGCTGCACCCCTGCTTCATCGCCCAGGTTCAGCGGCTGCATCGAGACCATCTCACCGCCCTGCGCCCGGACGAGCTCGACGGTCTGTTCGGCCAGCTCCGCCTCGAGATCGCACCCGACGATCTTGGCGCCTTCAGCAGCGAAAGCGAGGGCGGCGGCCCGTCCCTGGCCGTCCGCCGTGCCGGTGATGAGGGCAACCTTGCCCTCGAGTCGTCCTGCCATGAGGCACTCCTCCTCGAGTGACACTCGGATCGGGCGCGGACCCGAGAGTCGGACCGCGGCGTCAGTGCCCGCTCAGGTTCTCGGTGCTGCGCGGAAGTTCCGAACCGGTTGCGTAGGCGTAGGACGCCCGCACGAGGCCGGCGGCGATGTCCGCCTCGTGCGCGTCGCGAGGGGCGTAGACCATGACCGCACCCGGCGAGATGATCCCGAGGCGGGCGATGGGGTGCTGCTCGGCCCAGCCAGCATCGATCGCAGCCTCGGCGGCCGCTGGCGGCAGCACCAGGTGCAGCGAGTAGTCAGGGGCTGGGTGGAGGTGGGCGAACTCGGTGCCGATCATGAACGCATCGGGTGGCCCTTGGGCTGGGCCTTGAGGCAGCGTGAGGGCTCGTGCACCCGGGACGGAGATCATCGAGCCCGCCCAGACCACACCTGGCAGGTTGGTGAGCTGGCCGATGAGGTGCTGCCGCGGTTGGTCGTCGCTCGGCTGCTGGTCGAGCTGGGTGTGCGGGTTCGTCGGGGTCGTCGAGGGTCGCGGGCCAGGGCGCTCAGGCATGGCCACTGGGACGCCATCCCTCACGAGAGGGTGAACAGCGGCCCGACCAGGACGAGGCCGAGCTCGTCACCGAGGTAGGCGAAGACGGCGAACATCACCAGTGCCGCACCGGCCAGGGCCAGGTCCTTGAGGAACTGGGTCTGTTCCATGGCCTTGGCTCCGGGGTCGGTCTCGGCCCAGAAGCCGTGCATGATGAAGGCTGTGGGTGCCAGGAAAGCAACCAGCAGCAAGGCACCGACGTCGGGCCAGATCCCCAGGGCCACCATCAGTGCGCCGACCAGGAGCTGCAGCCCCGTCAGCGGGACCATCAGGTTAGCGGCGGGAACTCCCTTGCCGGCGGCGTAACCGGCCATCATCTGCCGCTGTGCGAGGTGTCCGTAGCCTGAGCCGAGGAAGAGCAGGGCGAAGACCACTCTGCCGATGAGCACCAGAACGTCCACGTGGTCCTCCCAAAGGTCGCCGCTTACCAAGTGTAAGTAGTCGAGGTATAGCAGTACCCTGGGCGAAGGTCAATCACGCTTGAGCGGACGTGGGGGTCGAGGTGGCGGACGAGGCGGTCGGTCCCGCGGGCGACGGCTGCGGACGCTACTGCCCGTCGTTCCACCAGACCGTCGAGCTGCTCGGTCGACGTTGGAACGGTGTCATCCTTCACGCGCTGATGGCCCACGCCGAGCGCTTCGGTGAGATCCGCGCCGTGATCCCCGGGCTGTCCGACCGCCTGCTGACCGAACGGCTGCGAGAGCTCGAACGCGAAGGGCTCCTCTCGCGCACCTGCCCGGTCGCCACAGGCGCCCCGCGATACGTGCTGACACCCAAGGGGCAGGCTCTGGGGCCGGTCATCGACGCAATATCTTCCTGGGCAGCAGACTGGAGCCCGGCAGCCGACTAGCTTTCGCGCTGGCAGTCAAGGGTGAGCATGGGCGCGCTGCTGGGGTTCGCGGCGAGGCAGGTTGTGGAGTTCGGCTCGGGCCGCCGGTGGTCGGCAGGCTGATCAGGCGCCGTGGTCGGCAGGCTTTCCTGTGCGCCGTGATGGGCGGCCCAGCGCGGACGGGCGGCAAGCCAGGTTGCGCCGTCGAGCGGTATAGCTAACGCGGCCGTCACCGTCCGCGACTGAGCGGAGCCTGACCCACTTCCCCGGACACCTGCCATGAGGTGACGATGTCACCTTCGAGAGGAGTCCTTGTGCCTGCAGCCGAGCCGCCGAGTTCCGGCGTCGAGCAGTGGATCTGGCCCGCAGCGGCCAGCACCCGGTCGCGAAGGTCGCGTCCGATCTGGGGATCAGCGAGTCGTGCTTGCGCCGGTGGATGGCCCAGGACGACGTCGACACCCGGCCGGCGCAGGGGCCTGACCAGCGAGGAGCGCAAAGAGCTGGTCGAGCTGCGCCGCCGCACGCGGGTGCTGGAGATCTCCAGGTCCAGCTACGAACGACTGGTCGACCCGGCCCCCCTCGGCCCGGTCGGTCGCCGACGCCGAGCTGACGGCAACGATCCTGGCGGTCCACCAGATGTCGCGGTGCTCCTACGGCGAACCGCGGGTCCACGCCGAGCTGCGCCTGGGCCTCGGGGTCGCCTGCGGGCGCAAGCGCGTCGCCAGGCTCATGCGCGACGCCGGGCTCGTCGGGGTCTGTCACCGGCGCAAACGCCGAGGCCAGCGCCCGCTCCCTGCCCCGCATGAGGACCTCGTCCGGCGCAGGTTCACCGCCGACGGCCCGGACCGGCTGTGGTGCACCGACATCACCGAGCACCCAACGGACACCGGCAAGGTCTACTGCGCCGCGGTCCTGGACGTCTTCACGAGGAAGATCGTGGGCTGGTCGATCGCCGACCACATGCGCTCCGAGCTGGTCGTCGACGCCCTGCAGATGGCGATCTGGACCCGCCGCCCCGCCCCTGGCGCGATCGTGCACGCCGACCGAGAAGCCCAGTACACCTCGTGGATCTTCGGCCATCGGCTGCGCGAGGCCGGCCTGCTCGGGTCCATGGGGCGGGTCGCCTCGAGCGTGGACAACAGGATGATGGAGATGCTCCTATCAGTGTCAAAGGGACGTCGGATGCTCTCGAGGAGCCGGAACAGGTGTCTTGCGTAGTACCTCTTGAGGCAGCGCATCGCTTCGCGCTTGGTCTTCCCTTCGCTGATTCGGCGGTCGATGTAGGCCCTGGTCGGTGGGTGGACTCTGGCCCTGGCCAGGATGGCGGTGTGCAGGGCGCGGTTGAGCTGGCGATCACCGCCGCGTGAGAGGCGATGCCGGGTCTGGTGTTGCCCTGACGTCGCCTCGAGAGGCGCGACGCCGGCCAGGCGCGCGAAGGCGGCCTCGTCGCAGCACCGGCCCGGGTGAGACCAGGAGATGAGAATCTGCGCGGCCAGCAGGGCTCCGATGCCGGGCTCGTCGAGCAGCGCTGGCGCCATTGACCGGATCAGGGGGACCAATCGCTGCTTCGAGCTCGTGACACTCATCGGAGAGCTGGGCGACTCTCGTGGCGGTGCTGCGCAGAGCGAGCTTCGTCGCCGCGTGTTCTGCGTCAGCGGCGTTGTCCGGACGCAGCCGCTGACACCGCTTCACGAGCTGGCCGAGGGTTCGTCCCCGCAGCTCCGCGCAGGTCAACCGGCGCGGTGACGACGAGCGCCTTGAGCAGATTGATCGCGACCACCCGGGCGCCCTTGGCGGTGTCCCGTGCGGCAATGAGCGTGCGCAGGCCCTCGCGTGCACCTCGAGCGCGCGGCGTCGCCCATGTCTTGCGGCCCAGAGTCTCGCGAGCCGCCCGAACGGCGTCCAGGGCGTCGGACTTCGCCCCGTCCTTCGTTGCCCGGGTGCTCGGGTGGTCGAACTCGATGACGAACTCGTCCCTGGCCGCCAGCGAAGCCGCCAGCCCCGCGCCGTTCCGGTGGCCTCGATCGCCCACGCACGCCGCCCGTCGCCTGTGGGGTCTGCTGCACGAGTAGGTGACACCTGACCTGTGGTGCCGGGAGGCGCCGCTGGAAGGATGTGCACCGTGCCCAGGCCCTATCCGATGGAGTTCCGCCGGGACGTCGTGGCGGTTGCCCGACGTGGTGAGGCTCCGCTCAAGCAGGTCGCGGCCGACTTCGGGATCGCCGAGTCGTGTCTGCGCAACTGGCTGCGTGACGCCGATGTCGAGGACGGCAACCGTCGGGGCGTGACCCGGTAGGAGTCGATCGAGCTGCGTGAGGCGAAGCGTCGCATCCGTCTTCTGGAGCAGGAGAACGAGGTGCTGCGCCGCGCGGCGGCGTACTTGTCCCAGGCGAACCTGCCGGGAAAAGGCTCTACCCGCTCGTGAGTGAGCTCGCCGCCGACGGGGTGCCCGTTGCGGTGACGTGCCGGGTCCTCAAGCTCGCCAGGCAGCCCTACTACCGTTGGCTCGCCGCGCCGGTGACGCCTCGGGAGCTGGAGCAGGCGCATCTGGCCAAAGTCCTGTTCGACGCTCACCGCGACGACCCGGAGTTCGGTCACCGGCTCCTGGCCGACGAGGCCGCCCGGGCCGGGCTGGTCGCCTGTGACCGCACGGTGTGGCGGATCTGCTCGGCGAACGGGTGGTGGTCGGTGTTCGGCAAGAAGCGTTCCCGGGGTGGGAAGAAGGTCGGTCCGCCGGCCCACGAGGACCTCGTGCTGCGCCAGTTCACCGCCGACGGGCCGAACCGGCTATGGCTGTGGGACATCACCGAGCACCCCACGGCCGAGGGCAAGGTCTACCTCTGCGCGGTCAAGGACGTGTTCTCCAACCGGATCGTGGGGTACTCGATCAGCGACGGCATGACCTACCAGATCGCGGTGAACGCGCTGGTCAGCGCCGTGCAACGCCGACGTGATGTGGCCGGGTGCGTGGGTGCACTCGGACCGAGGCAGCCAGTTCCGAAGTCGGAAGGTGGCCCGCGTCCTGGCTCACCACGACCTGGTCGGCTCGATGGGCCAGGTCGCCTCCGCCGGTGACAACGCCGCCATGGAGTCCTTCTTCTCCCTGCTGCAGAAGAACGTCCTTGACCGGCGCCGCTGGGCCACCCTCCAGGGTCTCCGCATCGCGATCATCACCTGGATCGAACGGACCTACCACCGCCGCCGACGCCAGCAGCGACTCGGTCGCCTGACACCCATCGAGTTCGAGACCATCATGACCACTCAGGTCGCACTCGCCGCCTGAGAACCGCTGTCACCTACTCGTGCAGCAGACCCTCGAGAACACCTGGCGGTCGAGCTCGCCCTGGGTCTTTGCGCAGACGACCGCCGCTGTGACGCGGTCTCTGTCGGGGTCGACGCCGATCACGTGGTCGACCAGATCTGCCAGCATTCTCTGTCGGGGTCGACGCCGATCACGTGGTCGACCAGATCTGCCAGCATCGCCATGACTCCTCCTGCTCCTTGATCGCGCGCACCGTGATTCCCCCGAGGGGGTCGAGGCAGGACTGTGATGGGTCACCCGAAGGGACAAGCTCCTAATCAAGCCATCTGAGCCGGCGGTGTGGCTGGCGGACAGATCTCTCAATGAGGACGCCGGCGGGGTCGGTCATTCTGTGGGTCACGCCAGCCGGCACCACCTTGCCGCGCAGTATGCCGACGATTCTCTCAGTCGTTCTGGTCGACCATGCAGCGCGAACTCCTCGACTGGCGCTCGTGGGCCAGCCGCGACGAACTGGCCTCGGCGATCTTTCGAATGGATTGCAGGCTTCTACAACCCGGTCCGGCGCCACTCCGGCCTGGACTACCGGTCCCCGAACCAGTTCGAGGACCTTCACACCGGCGCGGTCACCGCGGCATGATCACCCAACGCGAACTGTCCGGGAACCGGGTCAGGCGCCGATACCGGACCGTCCCCAATTACCCGAACCCCAGAACCTGCCATCTGCTTGACGCGAGACAGTCCCACGCTTGGCGCCCACGCACATTACCGGTTGAACATCTCCGCGATCTCTCGCTGCTGGTAGGTCGTCGATGGCTCGGTCGCGACAAAGTCCATCCCCGTCTGTCGTGGAGAACGGTGTTGGACGGGAATGTAGTAAACGCTCGGGTCTGTCCCCATCTCCGGCTGAAGCTGGACCGCACCCTCCTCTCGGATGAGACGCGAGACCTGCGAGTCCGGGTCGTTCAGGTCCCCAACGAACCGAGCGCGGGCCGGGCAACTCTCGATGCACGTCGGCAAAGCGCCGGCATCGATCCGGTCGACGCAGAAGTCGCACTTCTCCACAGTCCCCCGGACACCGGACGTCACCGCGAGGGAACCCAGTGCGTGCGACGTGGGGCGCTCGGGTTCGCGGATGTTGAACACCCGCACGCCGTATGGGCACGCTTGGATGCACGAGCGGCAACCGATGCAGTCCTCGGAGTGGATCCCGACGATGCCGTCCTCTCGCTTGTACGTCGCACCCGTCGGGCAGACCGGCAGGCACGCGGGCTCTGCGCAGTGCTGGCATGCCAGCGGAAGGAACGAAATCGTCGGGTGGTCGACATCCCCTCCCGCGACGTCGATCCCGTCGCCGCCCACGGTCAGGACCCGGTTCCACCAGATGCCCGCGGGCAAGTTGTTCTTGATCTTGCACGAGACCGCGCAGCCCTGGCAACCGATGCATCGGTTGAGGTCGATGACCATGCCCCACCGGCGCGGTCGAGTCGTGGTGCCGGACGTCGTGATCATGATGACTTCCCATTGACGATCGTGGGACCCGCCTCGCGCTGTGCGGCGGGCATGGACGGAACGGATGCGGGGTCTACCTTGGCAACTTCGACGAGCACGTCGAAGAAGGAACAGCTGTAGTGCCTGGTGTTCGCCTTCTCGTGTGTGAGCTCCTGGTAGCCACCCGCAAGGAACTGGTGGCGCTGCCAGCCCTTGTTGATGTTGCACGTGTCGTCGGGGAAGGCGTTGTTGGTTCGCACGTGGAGGAATGCCTCTCCGCGGTCGTTGAAGACGCGCGCTGTATCGCCGTCGGCCAGGTCGCGCTTGGCCATCTCCCGCTCGTTGAGCTCGACGAGCGGCTCAGGGTCCATCTCCCTGAGCACCGGGACCTCGTAGAAGGTGCTGTGGACCCGGAACCGGGAGTGGCGCTGGTTGAGAACTAGGGGGAACTTCGCGAACTTGGGGTTGCCGTGCCATGCCTCGAACGGCGGCTCGAAGTGCGGCAGCGAGGAAACCGTCTCGGAGACCGGCAGTCGGAGGGCCGGCGACATGTCAGGGAAGTTCACCACGACTCCCTCGGCATAGAACTCGGCCTTGCCGGACGGCGTCCAGAACCCGCCCTCGGCCAACGGGATGTACCCGGAGTCGAAGAGCCTGGCCACACCGTCGCTTCGGAACTCGTCGGGCACTCCAGGCCGCTGGAGCACCTCGGCGACCTTTTCGACGATCCGGTCGATCCACTGCTCCGGGGTGTCGGTGAAGTACTCGCCCTTGCCCATCTGTCCAGCGATCGCACCGAAGATCTCGTAGTCCGACCGGGATTCCCCGACGTTGGCGATGGCCTTCTGCTGACGCATCAGGAAGGGGTGCATGCCACCGACGAGGTCGTCGTTCTCGAACCAGCTGGTCACCGGCAGCACATAGTCGGCCATGCGGGCCGTGTCGTTCATCACCATGTCGAGGTCGACGACGAGCTCTAGGTTCTCCTCCGCGAGCATCTCCCGGCGGATTCGGTTCTGGTTCGGGAAGTTGCTGACGAAGTTGGATGAGTTGAAGATGATGGCCTTGATCGGCCACTCGACGGGCTCCGGCGTCGAGGACCGTGGGCCGGCGAAGCCGTTCCCGGGATCCTTCGGCACCCACTGTTGGATCACGCCCTTGGCCACCGCGTCGTAGAGCAGCAGGTAGTTCAGCTTTGTTGTTGGTTCCCCCGTCGGCTTGGTCCACTCGTCGAGCACACCGGGCGTGAACATGATGCTCATCGCCGTGCCCCCCATGAGGGATCCGAGCGGGGTGGCGCCAGGCTTGCCGATCTGGCCGCAGATGACGCCGAGCGTCGCGATTCCGCGGCCGACGAGGTCGGCGTTGTCCCAACGGTCGATGCCCATGCCCGAGTAGATGAACGACGGTCCGGCGGTCGCGTAACGGCGTGCGACCTCCCTGACCAACGTCGGTGCCACGCCGGTGATCGACTCGGTGTCCTCGGGAGTGTGCCGTGCGGCCTCGTCGGTCAGGACCTGGAAAGCGGGACGGACGACTACGGGACCGGTCGGTGTGGCCACCGTGTAGACACCCGCGATGGCGCTGGTGCTCGTATTGGGGTCGGCCGGGACCGGGATCCCGGTCTCCGGATCCATGGCCAGGACGACCGCATCGGCGTCCGGATCGAGGTCGGTGGACCTGAGGAAGAGCCCGTTGTCCTCCCGGACCAGGTAGGTGGCGACGGTGTGGGCGCGCAGGTACTCCTCGTCGTACAGCTCCTCCTCGATCACCGTGTGCACCATCGCCATGGCCAACGCCGAGTCGGTACCGGGGCGGAGCTTGACCCAGATGTGGGCTTTGGCAGCCGCCTCGCTGTACCGGGGGTCGATGACGATGAGCTTGGCGCCGTCGTCCAGTGCATCGGCGAAGAAGTGCCAGTTGTGGATCTGCGACTCGGTGACGTTGGTTCCCCACGCGAGGATGGTTCGCGCGTTCGCGATATCCTCGGGCTGGTGGGCCAGCATCCACGCCGCCATGCCGGTGGCGACGTTGGCCACGATCTGGGTCTCGCCCGTCGCGAGGCCGAGGTCTATGGCGTCGCTAGCCATGGTGGCACCCATGACGTTGGCGAAGCGGTGCCCCGAGCCGGCGATCGCGCCGTTGATGATCGAGTAGTTGCCAGACAGTGGAGCGACGCACACCGCCTTGTTCCCGTGGCGCTCCTGGATCTCGGTCAGCTTGGCGCCAATCTCCTCCAGCGCCTGGCTCCAGGAGATCTCCTCCCAGAGGTTCTCCCCCCGCTTGCCGGCGCGCTTGAGCGGGGTCGTCACCCTGTTCGGGTCGTACACCCGCTGTGGGTGACTCAGACCGCGCAGGCAGATCCGGTTGTACCGCGGGTCGGGGAAGGGCGCGGCGGTTGTCTCGACGAGCTTGCCGTCGCGGACGTGGGCGTAGATCCGGCAGTTCATCCAACAGTTGGGCGTGCAGGCCTGGCTGAAGACCTGCTCTCCCTCGTTCGGCAGGAGCGGCAAGAGGGCCGACTGGGTCATGGCGGATTCTCCTTCAGTGGTGACGTCGTCGACTGCCTCAGCCGAGGGGGCTGACCTTGATGCCCGAGCGCAGCTGGGCGTAGCGGAACTGCAGGCTTCCCACGATGCACAGGACCCCGCCGGTCGCCAGCAGCAGCCCGGCAGATGCCGGCGAAGCCAACGCGAAGAGCGTGAGGACCACGGGGGCTCCGAAGCCAACCACAACGCTCACCCAGAAGTGCCCGGCCATCTGGCCTCGTACCAAACGCTTCACGCCCGCGCGCGCGGCCGGGCCGTGCTCGTGCGAACGGTCGATGAGGTACATGTGGGTGATGCCAAGGGTGGCGATGAGGGAGACGAGGAACCCGATCGCCAACGGCGACTGGTGATCCCCGAGGCGGTCGCCGGCGATGAGTACCAAGAGGGTCAGACCGATTGATGAGGAGAGTGCGTGGGCGATGAACTGCGCCGGTACGAGCGCCGAGTGCCACAGCCGTATCGACAGCGACTCGTACAGCACCATCCCGGGGTAAGCGATGATCAGCGCCGCTGCGAGGAAAGCAACCGCGATCATCGCCTGGGCGAGGAGTCCGGCCTCCAAGAAGGGCGCATCGGTCCAGGGCAGTGACGGAAGCCAACCGGGCAGCACGTACACCGCACCGACGATGAGGAAGACGAAGTCCGCAATCGCGCCGCGCGCGATCCAGGAGCGGTCAGGCCTCTTCAGAGCCTTGAGCACACGCTCGGGTCGGCCGAGGTCAAGGATGAGGACGAGGCCACCGATCCCGACGAGTACGAGCCCCAGGACGTCGAGGAGCGGGAGCCCGAGGACCGAGCCTCCGTCCCGCACGGAGAACACGTGCCGAACCATGAACGTCCCCGCTCCGAGGCCCATGGCCCAGAACCACAGGGCGTGGGGGAAGTGCCAGTACGGCTGCGGCACGAGATGGAGCGCAAAGCGGTCGATCGTACGTTCCGACTCGATCAGAGACGTTGCACTCATGTCCGAGCTCCCGGGTCTGGGTCGTCATTGCCCCTGCGCAAGCACTATCTCGCGCTGGCGCCCGCAATCTCGGGACGGAGGTCCCATACCTCGCACGTCAGACCCAGACACCACGGTTCTTCGTGCCGGCCTGGACGAGGTGCTGGCCGGTCGCACGATCGAGCCCTTCCCGCATCGGTTCGGGACAGTCGCCACCGACCTCCTGTCAGGCACCCCGGTGTTACTCACCCGCTGGGTACGAACCCTCTCTTGCGCGCCTGACTGCTCCTCGAGAAGGGACGGGACGTATGGCCCGCATCGGCGCTGCGCTCGGTCCCTAGTCTTGAGTCGGCGGTGACGCCCCGCCGCTGCCGCAAAGGAGCGTCACGAATGCCCATGCCGCCGCTCGTCGAACTCGGCCCGCCCCTGACGCCGGCCGAGTTGACGCGATACTCGCGCCACGTGCTCCTGCCGGGTGTCGGTGACGAGGGCCAGCGCCGGCTACGCGCCGCCCGCGTGCTCGTTGTCGGAGCGGGCGGTCTCGGCTCCCCGGTGCTGCTCTACCTTGCCGCCGCCGGCGTGGGCACCATCGGGATCGTCGACTTCGACACGGTCGACGCCTCGAACCTGCAGCGTCAGGTCGTGCACTCGACGTCGGCGGTCGGCGTCGCGAAGGTCGAGAGCGCGGCGGCGACCATCGCCAACCTGAACCCGGACGTCCTGCTCGAACAGCACCTGATCCACCTCGACGCCTCCAACGCGCTCGACCTCGTCGGCCGCTACGACCTGGTCCTCGACGGCTGCGACAACTTCCCGACGCGATACCTGGTCAACGATGCGTGCGTGTTGGCCGGCAAGCCGCTGGTTTGGGGATCTGTGCTGCGGTTCGACGGGCAGGTGACCGTGTTCTGGTCGGCGCCGCCGGAGGGCAGGCCTGCGATCCAGTACCGCGATGTCTTCCCCCGCCCCCCGGCGCCCGGCACGGTGCCCTCGTGCGCCCAGGCAGGTGTGCTAGGCGCAGTCTGCGGTGCGGTCGGTTCGGCGATGGCGATCGAGGCGCTCAAGCTGATCGTTGGAGCCGGCGAGCCGTTGTTGGGCCGGATGGCGGTCTTCGACGCGCTGGCCGCGACCTGGCGGCACGTGCCGATCCAGCCGTCGCCGACAACTCCGGTCGTCACCGAGCTCGTCGACCTCGAGGCCGTGTGCGAGATCGAGATGCCGCTGCCGACGATCGGCCCGCGCGCTCTTGCCGCGAGACTCGCCGCCCGCGAGCGCGGCGAGGACGACCTCGACCTGGTCGACGTGCGGGAGCCCGCCGAGCACACGCTGGTCGCCATCCCGGGCTCCCGGCTGGTGCCCCAGGGGCGTTTTGCGGACGACGAGGCGTTCGACGAGCTGCCACGCGACCGCGACGTCGTCCTCTACTGCCGCAGCGGTGTGCGCTCCGCCGACGTGCTCCGGCTTGCCCGCGAGCACGGCATGTCCCGGGTGAGCCACCTCGAGGGCGGCGTGCTGGCTTGGGCCGACATGGTCGACCCGAGCCTGCCGCGCTACTGAGCGACCGCCGTCCTCACGGGGCACCGGCCCTGCCGCGGCCGAGCTGTCGCGCTATCGCTCCGTGGCTCGCCCGTGGTGCGGGTGGTCGCCGCCGCCCACCTGCTCCGTCGCGTGGACCAGCGCCGCACCTATCGCCGACAGGCTCTCCGTCACCGCGCGCGTCGAGCCGGGCAGGTTGACGATCAACGTCCGCCCGGCCAGCCCTGCGATACCGCGGGACAGCACGGCTGCGGTCGCGCCGGCAGCGACACCGGCCGTCCGTACCGCCTCCGCCAGGCCCGGAACCGGGCGGTCGAGCAGGGGTGCGGTCTGCTCCGGCGTGACGTCGTCGTGCGCAAGCCCGGTGCCACCGGTCGTCACGACCAGCGCCTGGCCCTGGGAGACCGCGGCCCGCAGCGCCGCTCCGACCGCGGGCCCGTCGGACACGACGAGTACGTCCGTCACCTCGAAGCCCAGCGCTCCCAGCGCCGCGGCCGCGGCCGGCCCCGACTCGTCGGTGTAGACGCCTGCGGCTGCGCGCGTCGAGACGGTGACGACGAGCGCCCGCCGGCTCACTGCCCCGGCCGGTGCCACTCGCCTGATCTCCCACCGGTCTTGGCGACGACCCGGACGTCGGTGATCACGGCTGCACGGTCCAGGGCCTTGACCATGTCCACCAGCGCCAGGCCGGCAACGGCGACGCAGGTCAACGCCTCCATCTCGACGCCGGTCCGGTCCGCGGTTCGCACGGTCGCGGTGATTTCCACCGCCTCGGCGGTCACCTTGAGGTCGACTGTGACGCCGTGGATGGCGATCGGATGGGCGAGGGGCACCAGTTCCGGCGTCCGCTTGGCAGCCTGGATCCCGGCGATGCGCGCCACCGCGAGCGCGTCACCCTTGGGCACGCCCTCGCCGCGCAGCAGCGCAACCACTCGACGCGACACGGTCACCCGCCCTCGCGCGGTAGCGGTCCGCACGGTGATCGCCTTGTCGGCGACGTCGACCATTCGGGCGGCGCCGCGCTCGTCGACGTGCGTCAGCTGCGCCTCATCCGTCACGGGACCCTCCCCTGCAACGCGCCGGGCTCGGTGACGACGACCCGCACGGCGGTGCCGGCCTCAAGCGTCGTGACACCTTCGGGCACGACGAGCAGCGCGTCCGCATGCGCGAGCGCGCCGAGCAGGTGCGAGGAGTTGGCGCCTACCGGCGTCGCGAGCCAGCCCTCGGACCCGGCGTCGAGCCGCACCCGCAGGTACCCGCGCCGACCGACCTTGTGCGATACCCCCTCGGTCAGCCGGGCGCCGACGACCGGTGCCGAGAGCGTCGTGTGCCCTGCCAGCAGCCGCAGCAGCGGCCGCGCGAAGAGATGGAACGAGACATAGGCGCTCACCGGGTTCCCCGGCAGACCCAGCACCGGCACCCGGCGCTCGCCGACCCACGCGAGGCCCTGTGGCTTACCCGGCTGCATCGCGACGTGCACCAGTTGGACGTCCGCGGGGTCGTCGACGAGCGTCACGAGGTCCTCACGCACTACGTCGTAGGCGCCGGCGCTGACCCCGGCGGTGGTGAGCACGACGTCCGCCTCAGCCAGGTGCTCGCGCACTGCGGCGGCCACCGCGCCCGGGACATCCTGGATCGCGGGTGCGGTCGTCACCTGTGCGCCAAGCGCACGGGCGGCCGCGACGAGCATCGGCCGGTTGGAGTCATGGATCTGGCCCGGACCGAGAGGCTGCCCGCCTTGCACCAGCTCGGAGCCGGTGGACAGCACGACGACGCGCGGCGCACGGTGCACCGGGACATCGGTGTACCCGCAGGCAGCGAGCAGCCCAACCTGTGCCGGTCCGACGATCGTCCCGGCCGTGAGAACGGTTGCTCCGGCCGTCACATCCTCGCCTCGCCGACGCACGTGCGACCTCGCTGGCAGGGAAGTTCGGATCGTGACCCTGGCCTCCCCTCGGTCGGTCTCCTCGAACGGGACCACCAGCTCGGCGCCCGCAGGGATAGGTGCTCCCGTCATGATCCGCACGGCAGTCCCGGGGGTGAGCACGACGGGGCGCCCGTCTCCGGCCGGCACGTCGTCGGACACCAGGAGCACCACCGGCTTCTGTGGCGACGCCCCGACGACATCCGCCACCCGTACCGCGTACCCGTCCATCGCGGAGTTGTCGAAGGGTGGCAGGTCGATTTGGGAGGCGACGTCCTGGCCGAGCACTAGCCCGACGGCACCCGCCAGCGGAAGCCACTCCACCATCGTCGGCCGCGCACCGGCGAGCACCGCAGCGACGTGCTCCTCGACCGAACGCATGACCGCCGGGCGGTCCAGGGGATCAGCGGCGGCGCTCACCCGGTGAGACTAGCGGCAGCCGGGGGCTAGGGCGCGACCCCTTGGTCACGGGTAGGCACATCGACCTGTGCCTACTATGGCCGACGTGACGGAACTCACTGGGCGGCCCGAGGCGCAGGGACGGCTGGCCGACGAGCACGGCCGGGTGGCGCGGAACCTGCGGGTTTCGCTCACCGACCGGTGCAACCTCCGCTGTACGTACTGTATGCCGCCGCAGGGCCTGCCCTGGATGGCGCGCGCATCCGTGCTGACCGACGACGAGGTGGTCCGGCTCGTGCGCGTCGGTGTCGAACGTCTGGGCATCCGCAGCGTCCGGTTCACTGGTGGTGAGCCCCTGCTGCGGACCGGGCTCGAGGAGATCGTCGCCGCGTGCGCCGCGCTGCGCAGCCCCGACGGTGCGGCGCCCCACCTGTCGCTCACGACGAACGGGATCGGGTTGGCCCAGCGAGCTGCCGAGCTCGCGCGCGCCGGGATCGGCCGTGTCAACGTCTCGCTCGACACGCTCGTCCCCGAGCGGTTCGCCGCGCTGACCCACCGACACCGGCACTCGGACGTCATGGCAGGCATGGCCGCCGCGCGCGCCGTGGGCATGCGGCCGGTCAAGCTGAACTCGGTGCTGATCCGCGGTGTGAACGACGACGAGGCGTGCGACCTGCTGGAGTTCGCGCTCATGCACCGGTACTTCCTGCGGTTCATCGAGCAGATGCCGATCGGGCCCGCCGGTGCCTGGGACTCCTCGCGGGTCGTGACGGCCGCCGAGATTCTCGACAGGCTCGCGACGCGGTTCACGCTCAAACCGCTCGACAAGGGCGAGCGCGGCCCGGCACCGGCGCGCACCTGGCTCGTCGACGGCGGACCCGGAGCCGTCGGCGTGATCGCGTCGGTCAGCTGGCCGTTCTGCGGCTCGTGCGACCGGGTTCGCCTGACCGCGGACGGTAAGGTGCCCAACTGCCTGTTCGCGCGCGAGGAGGAGGACCTGCTCGGCCCGATGCGGGCGGGCGCGGACGACGAGCAGATTGCGGCCCTGTGGGCGGCGGCGGTGCGGACGAAGGCGGAGTGGCACGGCATCGGGCGGGCGGGGTTCGTCCCGCCGGCGCGGACGATGAGCCGGATCGGAGGCTGAGATGATCGCTGTGCTCGTGCGATGGTTCGCCGCCGCTGGGGAGGCGGCGGGATGCCCTGAGGAGTCGCTCCAGGTCGACGGCACGACGACGACCGGCGCGCTCCTCGTGCAGGCGGTCGACGCGCATGGACCGCAGCTGGGGCGCGTCCTGACGGCCTGCAGCGTGCTGGTGGACGGCCAGCTCGACGAGGACCGCACTCTGGCGCTGACGCCCGGTGCCACTGTCGACGTTCTGCCGCCGTTTGCCGGCGGCTGAGCGTCAGGCGCTGTTGACCCACTCGGACGTGCCGTCGCCGAATGTCTGGCGCTTCCACACCGGCAGCCGGCTCTTGACCCGCTCGACGAGTTCGGACGTAGCAGCGAACGCATCGCCGCGGTGGGCCGACGACAGCGCGGCGGCGAGCGCGCAGTCCCCGATCTCCAGGCGCCCGACGCGGTGGGAGACCGCGACCGCGTCGATGTCGAACTCGTCGGCGACCTCGTGCGCGATCGCGGCGATGACCGCAGCCGCGCCCGGATGGGCGGTGTAGTCCAACCAGGTGACGAGCGCCCCATGGTCGTGGTTCCGGACCAGCCCGGCGAAGGTCACGACGGCGCCTGCGGAGTCACGCTCGACAAGGCCGGCGTGCTCGGCGACGTCGAGCGGGTCGGTGGTGACGGTCGCGCGCACCACCTCCCGCGCTGCGGGCACCACGCGTGCCCCGACAGTGCCCTCACCGTCCGGCTCCACGCCGTCAGACTACCTGCTGCTCGTGGGCACCGACGCGACCTCGGACGCGCTCGCGGACTCTCCCTCCGTCACACCGACGAGCGTCGAGGCGCATCCTCGGTCACTGAGCGCAGGTCGGGACGCATGTGCGCGCCAGTTGGGGACCTTCGACCCGCAGGTGCGGAGGCGAACGGTGCCAGAGTCTACCCATGCCGGAGTTCGCGATCCGTGAGGCCTCCCTCTTGCTCGGCGTCAGCGACGACACCGTCCGCCGATGGGTCGACTCCGGCCGGTTGCCCGCCCGCAAGTCCACCAGCAGCGGCCGGCTGATGGTGGACGGGCTCGACCTCGCCCAGTTCGCCCAGGAGCTGGCGAGCGATCCACCGGACGGTCACGCAGGCACGGTGTCCGCGCGCAACCGGCTCCCCGGGATCGTCACGCGCGTGCTGCGCGACACCGTGATGGCCCAGGTGGAGATTCAAGCCGGTCCCCACCGTTTCGTCTCCCTCATCAGCCGCGAGGCGGCAGACGAGCTCCGTCTCGAGCCTGGCGTCCTCGCGGTCGCCGTGATCAAGGCAACCGAAGTCATCGTCGAGAGCTCCGGGAGTCACGAGTGAGATCACCGTGTCGTACCGCAACCGTCCTCCTCGCGGCGGTAGCAGGGCTGGCCCTCGCCGGCTGTTCGTCGGACACGGCGGACGACGCCGCCACCTCGCAGGCGCGCGCCACCACTGCGGCACCGACCCTGTCCGGCGACCTCGTCGTGTTCGCAGCATCGTCGCTGCAGGGCACGTTCACCGAGATCCGCGACGAGTTGACCGCGACGAACCCGGACCTCGAGGTGACGCTCAACTTCGGTTCGTCAGGCACGCTGATCCAGCAGCTCGTCGCCGGTGCGCCGGCGGACGTCTACGCGTCGGCGAACACCCAGACGATGCACGACGCCGCGGCGGTCGTCAACGAGTCGCAGATCTTCTCGCACAACTCGCTGGTCATCGTCGCGCCCGCGGGCAACCCCGGTGAGATCACCGGCCTGACGGATTTCACCAGGGCCGCCCTCCTCCTCGCGCTGTGCGACGAGTCCGCGCCCTGTGGCACCGCCGCGCGGACAGTGTTCGACAACGCCGGCCTGACGGCCGCGCCGGACACCTACGGACACGACGCGAGAGCGACGCTCGCGCTGGTCACTGGCGGCGAGGTCGACGCGGCGATGGTGTACAAGACCGACGCGATCGCCGCCGGCGACGCCGTCGAGACGATCACCTTCCCCGACGCCGCGAGTGTGCTCAACGACTACCTGATCGCCACGACGAAGGACACGAAGAACCGTGAGGCCGCCCAGGCCTTCGTCGACTATGTCATGTCGGCGGCCGGCCAGAAGGTGCTCGCCGATGCGGGCTTCGAGCCGGCGTCCTGATCGCATGGCGGCAGAACAGATCCTGGGCGAGCGCGAGACACTTGCGCGCCCGACGAGGGCTGCCCGCCGTCGGCGTGCGGGGCGCGCGCCTCTCGCCCTCCTCGTGCCGGCCGGGCTCGGGCTGCTGTTCCTCTCCGGACCGTTCGTCGCCCTGCTGCTCCGGTCGCCCTGGGGCCGACTCGGCGAGTTGATCACCTCCCCGACCGTGCTCCAGGCACTGTGGTTGTCGCTGCGTACGGCCACCGCCGCCACCGCGGTCTGCATCCTGCTCGGCGTGCCGCTGGCCTGGATGCTGGCCAACACCCGCTTCCGCGGTCAGGACGTGCTGCGCGCGGTGATCACCATGCCGCTCGTCATGCCGCCGGTCGTCGGTGGCGTCGCGCTGCTGAGCCTGCTCGGCCGCCGCGGTCTGCTCGGCGCCCACCTGGACGCGTGGTTCGGCCTGACCATCCCGTTCACCACGACCGCCGTGGTGATCGCGGAGGCGTTCGTCGCCCTGCCGTTCCTCGTGCTGTCCGTCGACGGGTCGCTGCGCAGCGTCGACCGGCGCTTCGAACAGGCGGCCGCCGTGCTCGGCGCGTCCCGCTGGTATGAGTTCCGGCGTGTGACACTGCCGCTCGTCCGGCCGTCGGTCGTGGCAGGCGGCGTGCTGTGCTTCGCCCGTGCCCTCGGCGAGTTCGGAGCTACCATCACGTTCGCCGGCAACTTCCCAGGCATCACGCAGACGATGCCGCTCGCGATCTACCTGGCGCTGGAGCAGGACCCGGACGTGGCGCTCGCGCTGTCGCTCGTCCTCATCGCGGTGTCACTCGCCGTGCTCGTCGGGCTGCGCTCGCGCTGGCTCGCCGGTCTGACGGGGGTGCAGCGGTGAGACTCGACGCGCACGTCGTCGTGCGGCGGCCCACCTTCACCCTCGACCTGTCGCTCGTTGTCGAGCCAGGGGAGGTCGTCGCGCTCGTCGGCGCGAATGGCGCCGGCAAGACGACCTTCTTGCACGCCGTCGCCGGGATCGTCGACCTGACCGACGGGCACACGCGGCTCGGCAGCCGATTGCTCGACGAGATCGCGACGGGCGTCCACGTTCCCACCGAGGAACGCCGCGCCGGCCTCGTGTTCCAGCACCACGTGCTGTTCCCCCACCTCAACGCCCTGGAGAACGTCGCCTTCGGGCTGCGAGCCCGGGGGGTGCCACGCAAGGACGCGCACGAGCGCTCGTGCGCCTGGCTGGATCGCCTTGGCGTGCTCGAGCACGCGGAACGACCTGCGGCGCGGCTCTCGGGCGGTCAGGCGCAGCGGGTGGCGCTGGCCCGCACGCTCGTCGTCGAGCCGGACGTGTTGCTGCTCGACGAGCCATTCGCCGCGCTCGACGAGACTGCCCGACCTCTGGTGCGTGACCTGCTGCGAGAACGCGTCTTCGACAACGAGCTCCCCGTGGTGCTCGTCACCCATGATCCCTCCGACGCCCGCGCGCTGGCCCACCGCATCGTGGCGCTCTCATCCGGAAGGACGTATCCGGATCGCCGGTCGCCGGTCGCCGGTCGCCGGTCGCCCAACCTGACTCATGCCATTTGACGATGGTGCTCTGGCAGATCGCCAGGTGCGGGCGGTCCAGCTTTTGCGCTGGCCGTCAAGGGTGAGCGTGAGCGCGTGGTGACACCTCCCGGCGAGTCCGGACTCCCAGCGTTGGGAAGGATGGAGTCATGTCTGGTCGTCGTGGGCCCTACCCGCCGGAGCTGCGTGAGCGGGCGGTGCGGATATTTGTGGAGTGGCGGGCCGATCGCGCCTCGGAGTGGGACGCGATGCGGTCGGTCGCTACCGAGCTCGAGGTGGGAACGACCGAGACGGTCCGCAAGTGGATCCGGCCGCGCCGGGCGCCCTGCGGCCCGAGCTCACGCATCAGCCGCTCGACGGCGCACCGGGCTACGACCACGCTATCGCGGGCCAGCAGGTGCCACATCTTGCGCACCCCGGCCAGCCCGCGGCCCTTCATGCGGTCGAAGAACACCCGCTCGATCACCGTCTTGAGCTCTGCGTCGCGCACCGCCCTGGCCGACGGCGCCCGCTTCTTGAACGCGTAGTACCCGGACGGGGCGATCTTGACCCCGTGCTCAGTGAGCAGGCAGCAGATCGGCTCGACCCCGAACCGGTCCCGCACCTCATCGATGAATCCCACTACCAGGGCAGTCGCGGGTCGAGCTCCCGTGCGAAGAACGAGCTGGCCGCCAACAGGACCTCGTTCGCCCGCTTCAGCTCACGGACCTCAGACTCCAACGCCTTGATCCGCGTCGCGTCCGCCGTGGTGGTCCCCGGCCGCCGACCCGCGTCGATCTCGGCCTGCTTGCACCAGCCGCGCAACGTGTCCGGATTGACCCCGACCCGCCGCCCGATCCGGACCACCGCCGCGTTCAACGACAACTCCGGATCCTCACGCCTGGCCTCCACCACGAGCCGCATCGCCCGATCCCGCAACTCCTGCGGATACTTCCTCGGTGCTGCCATGACCCTCATCCTCCGTGGATTGAGAGCCTCCACGAAACCCGGGGCGGTTCACCTCCACCCCGCCTGGTCGGCGCCGTCCTGGCCGAGCAACACGACGAATGAGCCGAAGGACGCCGCTACCTCGCCCTGGACGTCCGGGCCCGATCCCGGATCACCGCCCTCCCCGACCCGCACGAGGTGACCGCGCCCGAACTCACGGCACTCAGCGCCTGACACCCGAAGATCACACGGAGCCGTCACACGCCACGTCCGGGGGCTTGACCCAGCTACAGCTCACGACCCATCAGCAGATGGAGGTTGACCCCTGATCCCGGACAGCCGGGTGGTGTCACGCGGCGGTCGCCGGGGTAGGGAGCCTCACCCGGCTTCCCCGGACGGCCACCCGGGCCAGTTCTGCCGGTCCCGGGAACTGGCCGCCGTCGCGTAGACGACGAGGAGCCCGTGAGCGGGAAGGTAGGGCGGGCACACACGCCCTCGGCGGTCTCGCGGGCGAGGTCCAGGCTCGTCTCGATGTCGATCACCTCCCACGGTCCGCCCAGCTCAGTCGCGAGCCGGTCGACCCAGCCGGATGGCTCGGCGCCAGGGTCGCTCGTGCCAAGCACCGAACTCAACCATTGCTATGTCGCATGCGCTCGCTTAGAGACTCGACGTCCTGCCAGGTGTCGCCGTCCTGGGCCGCCCCATTCGTGTCGGGGACGTCGAGAAGCGACAGCTCTGCGACCAGCGAGCGCATCGACGCCCCGTGCAGACCCATGCCGGCGGCAGCCCGAGCCACAGCTGTCTGAAGCGCCTCCGTCCGGTAGATGGCCAGCAGGGTCTGCCGGCGGCCGTCGGCGGCGCGGAGCACGGCACCATCGGCGTCCGGCCGGGTCGCCAGGGTAGTGAGCAGACTCCCGATCGCCGCACCCGCCATCGGCTGGTCGCAGGCCAGGACAAGGACGAGCGGCACCGGGTCGTCGAGAGCCGCGAGGCCGGCCGCCAGCCCCGCGGCGGGTCCGCCGTGCGGCGGATCCTCCTGGACGCGCAGGTACCCGTCGGCGTCGAGGTTCGCCGGACCGACCACCACCACATGCCGGGCACCGCGGACGGCATTGAGCACGTGCTCGAGCATGGGGCGACCGGCCACCACGACCGCCGCCTTGTCCACCCCACCCAACCGGCGGCCCTCCCCCCCGGCCAGGACCACCACATCGACCACGTGCTCACGCAGGTCCACTCTTCTCTCCCTCCCGCATCTAGCTCCCCGACCACACACTGGTCTTTGAGGTCAGGCGGACCTGATCGATCCAGGCCCAGCGGCGCATGTCCTTGCCCATGCCCCACCACGGCCAGCCGGGAACGCTTGCTGCCGTCAGCGCCTCCATCTCGACCCCGGTTCGGTTGGAGATGCGCAACCGAGGACCGGACCCGGATCCTGTCGTTCATCCCGAGGTCGCCGGTGACCCCGGCCCCGTGCGCGAGCGGCTGCAAGTCAAGTGTGCGCTTTGCCGCAGCGATGTCCGCAACGCGTGCGAGGCGAGCCTGGAACCCGGGGAGGTTCAGTGTTGCGTCGGTCGCAAGGATCCGCCATCAGGGCTCAGGCACCCAGCTCGCAACGAGCGCATTGACGCGCTCGATCTGTGACAACACGGCGTCGCTCGCCTCCGACGCCTCCGAACCCGAGGTCGCCAGCCCAGCGGCTAGGCCGACGAGAAACCCGGTCATGGCGCCGGCTGGCCTCGCCACGCCGTGCGCCACGTCGCGCACGAGGTCGAGGAGTGGGGTCTTGGCGTCCAACCAGACCTCGTCGGGCAGTTCGAGCGCCGGGCCGAGTACCTCGAGCCAGCGATCCATCTCCGCCATCACGTCCATGATGAGCCCTTCTCTGTCGTCCTGTCGGGTTTCGTCAGCGCTCGCGCGGCGCACGCCTCCAGACTGGCACGCCCGCGGCACGCCATCACGGACCAAAGGGCTTGACGCTCATGCTGGCGGGGTCTGTCTGAACCGCCCCGGGGTGTCCGGAGACTTATCGGCTTGAGAGCTCGGCGGTGCGATTTGCCCGGTTCTGAGAGTAGTAGGCGTCTTCGAGCGTGGCGGGTGGGATGTCTCCGCAGTACTCGTAGAGGCGCCGGTGGTTGAACCAGTTGACCCATTCGGCGGTGGCGAACTCGGCGTGGTCGACGGTGCGCCAGGGGCTGCGGGGCCGGATGCTGACCGCTTTGGGCCAGGTCCACGGCGCTCACGCAGGGCTGTGCTGGCGCGTTCGGTCAGGTTGTACAGGACCGGGACGAGCACCAGGGTCAGGAGGGTGGAGGTGGTCAGCCCGCCGATGACCACCAGGGCCAGCGGCTGGGAGATGAACACGCTGCCGCCTGTCAGTCCCAGTGCCATGGGGGTCAGGGCGCCGATGGTCGCCGCCGCGGTCATCAGGATGGGCCGCAGACGGTACCTGGACCCCTCGATGACGGCGTCGACCACGCTCAGGCCCTGCTCGCGTTTCTGGTTGACCAGGTCGATGAGCACGATCGCGTTGGTCACCACGATGCCGACCAGCATGAGGAGCCCGATCAGCGAGGGCACCCCCAGGGGTGTGCCGGTGAGCAGCAGCAGGGCCAGTGCACCGGTGGCGGCGAACGGCACCGACACCATGAGGATGAGCGGCTGTAGCAGGGAGCGGAAGGTGGCGACCATCACCAGGTAGACGATGGCGATGGAGGCCAGCAGGGCCAGGAACAGGTCGGCGAACGCTGACTGCTGCTCGGCGCTGATGCCTGCGATCTCGGCTTCTGCGCCGTCGGGCAGGTCGAGGGTGTCGAGCTGTCCCTGCAGCCGGGTGGTGATCCCGCCGAGGTTCTGGTCTGTCGCGGTGGCGGTCACCGTGGCGGTGCGCTGTCCGTCCTGGCGGGTCAGGCTGGTGGGTTGCTGGACCTCCCTGACCTCGGCGACCTGCCCCAGCGGGACGATCCCGGTGGCGGTGGGGATGGGGGTGGCGCGCAGTGCCTGGACGTCGCCTGGGGCCTGGCCCAGGAGGACCACGACATCGGTGGTGCGCCCGGCGATGTCCGCCTGACCGATCGGCGCGCCACGCAGCAGGCCGGCCATGGCCTGCCCGATCGCGCTCTCGCTGGTGCCGGCCTGGGTGGCGGCCTGTCGGTCGACCTGGATCTGGACGGCCGGTGCGTCCGAGGCCAGGTTGTTCACGACGTCGGTCGTGCCCTGGACGCCCGCCATGGCCTCGGCGACCAGGTCCGCAGCCTGGCGCAGGGTCTGGTCGTCGTCGGCGCGGACCACGACCTCGACCGGCGGCAACCCGAACCCGGCCTGGCCGGTGCTCACCGTCAGCTCCCCGGCGCCCTCTACGTCCGCGATCGCGGCACGAAGATCCCGTTCGACGCGGGCCTGGTCGGCGTCCAGGTCGCTGGTGATCGCGAAGGTGGCCGTGTTCGACCCGCCGCCACCGCCCAGGAAGGCGGTCTGCAGCCCGTTGCCGCCCGAGCCGACGGTCACCTGGTAGGTCTCGACCCCGTCCAGCTCGGCGATGACCTCCTCGACCTGTCGCGCGGCGGCGTCGGTGACATCCAGGCTGGTCCCGGCTGGCAGCTGCTGGTCGACGCTGAGGGTGTTCTGCCCGGCGTCGCCGATGAAGTTGGTCTCCAGCCGCGTGCCGGCTGCGAGGGTCCCGCCGAGCACGGCGGCCGCGATGACCAACGTGAGCACCGGGTGGGCAAGTGCCCCCCGAAGCACCGGCAGGTAGCTGCGCTGGAGGAGTCCGTGGCGCTCGCTCTGCTCGACACGGTCCCGGTCTACAGCCGTGTCCGCGCGGTCGGCCGGGGCGCGCAGGAACCAGTACGCCAGCACCGGGATGATGGTCAAGGAAACCAGCAGCGAGGCCAGCAGGGCCACGGCCACGGTGAAGGCGAAGGGCCGGAACAGCTCACCGATCTGACCGCCGACGATCCCGATCGGCACGAACACCGCTGCGGTGGTGATGGTGGACGACGTCACGGCGCCGGCGACCTCACGCACCGCGGTCAAGACGGCCTGCGCTTTGGGTTCCCCGTAGCCGAGGTGGCGCTTGATGTTCTCGATCACCACGATCGAGTCGTCCACGACCCGCCCGACCGCGACCGTCAGCGCCCCCAGGGTCAGGATGTTCAGCGAGTACCCACCGACCAGCAGCCCGGTCATCGCGATGAGCAACGACAGCGGGATCGAGATCGCGGTGACCAGCGTGGAGCGCAGCGACAGCAGGAAGAGCATGATCACGATCACGGCGAAGATCAGGCCGAGGAGGCCCTCGGTGCTCAGGTCCTCGATGGACTTTTCGATGAACGGGGCCTGGTCGAAGACCACGTCGACGGCAGCGCCCTCGCCCAGTGCGGCCTCGATGGTCGGGATCAGGTCCCGCACGTCGTGGGAGACGCTGACGGTGTTGCCGTCGGGGGTCTTGGTGATCGCCAGGGCGATGCTGGCCTGACCGTTGGTCCGCGCATACGAGGTGGCGGGAACCTGTGCCTGCTCGACCGTGGCCACGTCTCCCAGCAGAACCGGTGCACCGGAGGGGTCAGTGGCGGGCAGCGCGATCGCGGCGATGTCCTGCACCGAGGTCAGCCGCTGGCCCACCACGACGTTCAGGCTGCGCTGCCCGTCGGTGACCGTACCGGCCGGGATGACCACGCCGTTGGCCTGCAGCGCGGAGCTCAGAGCGTCAAGACCGACTCCCGCGGTCGCCAGGGCCACAGGGTCCGGAACGACCTCCACCCGCACCTCCCGCGCCCCGGACAGCGTGACCTCACGGACCCCTTCCAGGCCACGCAGCCGCGGAACGACCTCCTCCTCCACCCGCGTCACGAGCTCCTGCTCGTCCAGCTGCGGGGCGGCCACCGCCAGCTGCACCACCGGAAGCTGGTCGATGCTGCCGGTGATCACAGACGGTGAGACGCCCGCCGGCAGGCCGGTGCCCGCCCGGGACAGCGCCTGCTCCAGGTCCTGCTGGGCCGCCTGCATGTCGGTGCCGTAGGCCAGCTCCACCGACACCACCGACAGGCTGTTGCTGCTGGTGGATTCGGTCCCCTCCAGACCCTCCACACCGCTGACCGCAGCCTCGACCACCTCGGTGACCTGCCGCTCCACGACGTCGGGCGCCGCGCCCGGGAGAGGGGTCACCACCACGGCGAGCGGGATCTCCAACGAGGGGATGAGCTCCTGCTTCAGCGACGTGGTCGACAGGACGCCCACGACGATGAGGATCAGCGTGGCCAGTGCCACCACGGCGCGGTTGGCAAGGCTCAAGCGGGCAAGACGAGTCATGGAGATCTCCCGTATAGTCGGCGCAAGTCGAATAGTACGGGTCGACCGAAGGATCGGGGTACACGGTGGAACGCGACGCGGTGATGGCGGCGATCGCCGAGGACGAGGCCGCGCTGATCCGCCTCTTCTCGCGGGCGCAGTTCACCGCTCTGCTCCAGACGACCTTGACGATGCAGCAGCTCAAAGTGCTGCTGCTGCTGCACACCGACGGCCCCCTGATGAGCCACGAGCTGGCCGACGCGCTGAAGATCAGCCCGGCGTCGGTCACCGGCCTGGTGGACAGGCTCGAACACCGAGGGCTCGTCGAGCGCGTGGCCGACCCGACCGACCGGCGCGCCCGACAGGTACACCCCACGGCTGACGGCTCTCAACTGGTGGACACGTTGATGGCCGAAGGCGCCGGACATCGAGTCGCGCTCCTGTCCCGACTGGACGACGACAGCGTGCGGACCATAGCCACGGCGTTCGCGGCGCTGCGGCGAGCCGCAGAACAGGTCTACGGTGACGACGCCAGCAGAGCGCCAGGTGGCCCATCGGGGCGAGTGACGGCGTCGGCTGATGCAGACCGAGCAGTGCATCCGGTCAGAGCCGCCGTCCGCCCTGGCAGCAGGTGACCGAAAGCCGTGCACTCGTGTGAGTTCGCCACGCCCGCGGCTGCGGTGAGCGGGCTTCGCGCCGCTCGAGCCGGAGAGAGCTGCTCGCACTGAGCGACCTACTCCATCGCGGGCGGCCTGCTGAGGGGCTGTCGCGCCACCGGGCTTGCGCCGCCGGGCCGGGAATGACCGTTCTTGCCGCGGTGTTGAGGAGGCATGGGGATCGACGACATCCCGGTCACGACGATCGACGGCGAAGTCACGACCCTGGCCAGGTACGCCGGGCAGGTCAGGCTGATCGTCAACGTCGCCTCGCGGTGCGGGCTGGCACCCCAGTACGACAAGCTAGAGGCCCTCCAGCGAACCTATGGCGAGCGAGGGTTCACCGTGCTCGGGTTCCCGAGCAACCAGTTCCTGCAGGAGCTGGGAACCGAGGACGCCATCAAGGAGTACTGCTCGACGACGTGGGGTGTGACCTTTCCGATGTTCGCGCGGGTCAAGGTCAACGGCAGGTCACGCCACCCCCTCTACGCCGAGTTGACCCGCACCCCCGATGCCAGCGGGAAGGCGGGGCGCATCACCTGGAACTTCGAGAAGTTCCTCCTCGCCCCCGACGGCCAGGTGCACCGATTCCGGCCCAAGGTCGAGCCCGACGCGCCCGAGATAATCAACCTGATCGAGGCGCACCTCCCCTCAGCCTGACCGAGGCCGAGCTGGTCCATGGGCGTAGTGCCAGCGGGCGATTGGGCGACGGCGTGGACGGGCTGCTGGAGATCGGCATGGGCCCGCGGGTCCGTCGTGGGAGCCGGGAACGACTGCTCGACGTGCCACAGGACGTGGTGGGCTGGCGATGACCACGCCTGCGGAGATCATGTGGCGCGGATCGCGACACCGGCCGGAGGCTTCCGTTGCGCGGCGCATCGTGGCAATGTTGCCAACAAGCCGCCGGGAGTGGCCCGGTGGCGGTGCCGAGCCGGTGAGCGTTGCGAGACCCCTGGGAAGAGGCGTGCCGTGGTTTTCTACCCCCGCGCCAGGCTGTACCTCTACACCCTGGCGACGTGGCTGGTGGGAGCGGCGCGCCTACTGGCGTGGTGCCTGATGACCTGCAGCCTCGCGTCGGGCACCTACTGGTACGCGCGTCCGGCGGTCCTGACCAGGTGGCTGGCGGCCGGGCCCCCCGCCTGGCCGAGACCCGATCGACGGCCCGTCGTGGTGGCGCTGGAGGCGGCGCGTGGGGTCGCCGCGATGGAGTCCTGGATGCAGGCCGGTTGTCCCCCATTGATGGATCGACCGGGGCGCCACCGCGCGGGACAGCCGGACACAACCGGCTGAAAACCCCGGCGCGGCGGCGGGTCGGCCCGCGCGGCGCGTGTCTCGATCGCCGCGGACCCGCCATGCGAGCTCGCTGTGGATCCCGGCCACCATCCGACGGCCGGGGCGACAACGAAGGTCGAGCGGCGCAGGGGCAGGGCCGCCTTCCGACATCCCCCGCGCCTGTCACCGGCTCCTGGGCCACGACAACCTAGTGAGGGCGGGGCACACCCGGTGGCGGAGTCTTGTCCGGATGGGGTGCGTCTTCGTGGTCGGTGAGGTGCGCGTCGGGGTCGACCGAGGTCTCGAACGCCGCGGCGAGGTCCTCGCCCGAGGTGTGCCCCCGGGTGTGTCGCAGCGGGGTTTCGCGCAGGAAGAGCAGGATGACGAACCCGAGCAACGCGAATGATACGGCGGCGAGGAATGTGGTCTGCAGCGCGTCGGCGAACCCGGTGGTGACCGCGAGATGGATGGGGTCGGGCAGGGCGGCGATCTGTTCGGGGCTGCCCAGGGTCGCGGACCCGGGGGGCATCTGGTCGGCGGTGAACCCGGCTGCCTTCAGCTGCGCAGGGATCGTGTCGCGGAGCCGGTGGGTGAGCAGCGCACCGAAGACCGCCACCCCCATCGCCCCGCCGAGGGAGCGGAAGAAGGTCGCTCCGGAGGTCGCGACGCCAAGGTCGGCATGGGGCACCGCATTCTGGGCCGCCAGCACGAGGACCTGCTGAACCATGCCGATGCCGGCGCCGGTGATGAACATGAACACCCCGGCGAGCCAGAGCGGGGTGTCCACCGACAGTCGGCTCATCAGCGTCAGCCCACCGGCCGCGACCAGCAAGCCGACGATTGGGAACATCTTGTAGCGGCCGGTGTGGGTGATCAGGCGCCCTGATCCGATGGAGGTGATCAGCAGGCCGACCATCAACGGAAGGGTCAGCAGACCGGAGGCTGTGGGTGACTCGCCCTTGACGATCTGTAGGTACTGAGGCAGGAAGATGATGGCGCCGAACATGGCGACCCCGACCACAAACCCGGCCAGGCTGGTGATGACGAACGTGTGGTTGGCGAACAGCCGTGGAGGCATGATCGGCTCGGCCGTCCGGCGTTCCTGCCAGACCGTGAGCGCGAGCATGACCAGCGCCACCGCGGTCAGGCCGTAGGTCCAGGCCGAGTTCCAGGCGAACTCCTTGCCACCGAGCGAGAGCATCAGCAGCAGCGCGCTGATCCCGGCGACGATGAAGAACGCTCCCAGCCAGTCGATCGCGTGCTGGCGGCGGGGGAACGGCAGCTTCAGCACGCGTTCGGTCACCACGAGGGCGGCGATGCCGACGGGGATCCCGACCCAGAAGGTCCACCGCCACGACAGGTGCTCGACCAGGAAGCCGCCGAGCAGGGGCCCGGAGACGGTGGCCAGGCCGAAGACCGAGCCGATGTAGCCCTGGTAGCGGCCCCGTTCGCGGGGGGTGACGACATCGCCGATGATCGCCTGGGAGAGTGCCATCAGCCCTCCCACGCCGATTCCCATCACGGCGCGGAACCCGACCAGCTGCCCCATGTTCTGGGCAAATCCGGCGGCGAGGGATGAGACCAGGAAGATCCCGATCGCTGACTGGAACATGATCTTGCGGCCGTACAGGTCCGAGAGCTTGCCCCAGATCGGCGTGGAAGCGGTCGAAGTCAACAACGTGGCAGACACGACCCAGGCCAGCTGGTCCTGGCCGCCGAGCTCCCCGACGATCGTGGGCAGTGCGGTGGCCACGATCGTCTGTGACAGGGCGGAGACCAGCATGCCGAGCATCAGCCCCACCAGGACGATGAGGATCTGCCGGTGCGTCAGGATCGGCATCACGTGCTCGGTCGGTGCCGCGGGCCGCTTGGCTCGGGGCGAAGGTGACGTGCTCAAGGCTGACGCTCTTCTCGCGTGAGGGGGTACGGGCTCAGCTGGTTGTCGAGGCCGGCGTTGAAGGCGGCCAGCAGGGACGCGAAGTTCGCCAGGTCCTCGCGAGACCAGGACTGCAGCAGCTCGCGGACGACGCCGCGCCGTTCCGCCCGCGTCGTGGTCAACACCTTCTCGCCGTGCTCGGTGAGCCGCACCCGGCAGGCGCGTCGGTCCTCGGCGTCGGGCTCGCGCGCGATGAGGCCAGCCTGCTCCAGTGAGGCGACCTGGCGGCTGATCGTGGAGGCGTCCAGGTGGAAGTGGGCCGCGAGCGCGCCGGGGCGCAGCGGGCCGGTGTCGTGGAGCCACGCGAGAATCCCATAGGCCGCCCTTTCCACGACCTGCGCCGCCGGGGCGCCGCGCAGGTGCACCTTCTGGGCGCGCCGCACCAGCAGGGTCAGCTCCTGCTCGATCGATTCCACTGAGGCGAGGCCGGCCGTCGACCCAACTGGTTGCATGTACCAACCATACGGGATCGGGTCTGCTGCACGGAGAGGCGACACCTGACCTGTGGTGCCTGCGGGTCCCGCTGGACGGATGTTGACCGTGCTCAGACCCCATCCGAGGGAGTTCCGAAACGACATCGTGGCCGTCGGACTCGGAGCAGGTGCGCGAGCTCAAGCGCCGCAACCAGCTGCTCGAGTTGAAATAGCCACACCACGGACGCTACGCGCGGGGACTCCCCCATCGAGGGCGCTGACCGATCCTCAGGTCCGACGATCTGTCGCCAGGTCTTCGCTGGTGGCGAGGTAGTCGGCCCAGCTGTCCAGGGTGTACTGGGCCCAGCGTTGCGCAGTGGAGATCGCGACGCCGAACAGGTCGGAGATGATGATCGGGGGCATTGCGGCGACCGTCTCGATCATTGCGGTGTTGCGGGCGGCGAGGGTGGGCAGCTGGTTCGCGGCGAGCAGCTTCTGCAGCGAGGACACGGCGATGGGTCGGTTCGGTGGGCGCCCGGGCATCAGGTAGGTCTGGTCGGTGACCGTGTTCGCCAGCACCGAGACGCTCGCCGGGTCGCGGATCTGTTCCTCGATCACGGCCGCGAGCTTGGGTGGCAGCAGGACGGGGAAGCGGTCGAGGGTCAGGTAGGCGCGGTCGGCGGCGCGGTGGAACTGGTCGACCCTCAGGTCGTGGATGCGGCTGACGGGCAGTGCGTAGAGCCTGATCAGCGCCCCGGCGATGCGTGCCACGCGTGGCGCGTCGGTGTCGTTGAGGCAGCGTCGTAGCTGATCGTGGTGCTCGGTCGTCGTCTGGAAGGTGGCCGGCAGGCCCGAGGGCTTCGCGGGGACGGCGAGCGGGCGGGTCAGGCGCCTGGCACTGGTCCAGCCGATGAAGTTCGTCAGTCGCCGGTGTCGGGTCGGGTGGGTCGTGAGCCAGAGGTCGACGTCGGCCTGGGTCAGGGTCTCGAGCTTGACCTGCCGGCCATCGAGCCACCGGAGGAACTCGGCGGCGACGTGGATGTCGGTGCGGTCGTGGGCGGCGGCGGCTCGGGTGTAGCGCCCGCGGGCCGCCCGTCGTCGCGCGTCGCGCACGACCTGCCACTCGGCGAACGGCCGGACGATCCGGGCATGGTGGGCGGGCAGGGCGTCGACGTGCGCGCGAGCCCACAGGACCAGAGCGGCGAGGTCCTCCTGGCGAGGGGGCAGGACGCCGGTCGCGACCAGGCTCTGGCGGACGTGGCGGGTGGTCGCGTCGTTGGTCAACGTGTCGAGCACGTTGTGGCTGAGCTCGACCCCGATCCGTGCCAGGTCGGTGAGCAGCTTCACCGACGGGCTGGACCCGAGCCAGTCCAAGACCGAGTTGGGGTTGCTTGCTGCGGCCAACGCATCGATCAGCGGCTGCAGCGGCGCCGCGCCGTGCGGGGCGCCGAACAGGTGGGTGAGCCGGTCGGCCAGCACACAGCGGGCGCAGGCGCCGTCGGCGTAGACCTGACCGGGCGCGCCGCAGCGCGGACAGGTGATGTCCAGCTCATCGGCGCCGGCGCAAGGGCCGCACAGATCCCGCCCGCCGGGGCCGCGGGCGACCAGCACCCTGGCCTCGCCGCAGCCGGCGCATTGGCCTGGGTAGCGCTTGCGCCGGGAGTAGCACGAGTTGCAGAGTGCGCCGATCGGCCAGCCGGTGACCTTGGTCGCCCTGGTCCGCCCGCAGTCCTGGCAGACGCGCTCGGGGCGCGGCAGGCACGACTCGCAGTAAAACTCCCCGCTGCGCCGGGTCGAGCCGTGGCGTTGGCGACCGCAGGTCGTGCAGGTGCCGACTGGGCCGCGGTAGCAGCCGGTGCAGATGTCGGGCTGGTCGCCGACGGCCCGCACGTGCACCGTCTTGACCTGCCCGCAGATCCCGCAGGTCCGCGCGGGTCGCTGGTGGCACCTGCGGCAGACCGGGCCCTCGGAAGTGATCGCCTCGACGCGCGCGAGAGACTCGCATCGCACGCAGGTGCGTGGGCGTCGCGAGCACGGGTCGCACGATGCCGTACCGTCCGGGTGTCGCGTCGCCGGTCGTCGTGTACGCCCGCATCGGGTGCAGGTCTCCATGCGCGCCGGGTCCTTGGCGTAGCAGCGCCGGCAGATCGGTCCGGCAGGTCCGCGGGCGGTGATGTGCCCGCGGACCTGGCAGCGGGCGCACACGTCCGTCGTGTCGCGCGCGGCGCACCTGGCGCAGCAGCGACCCTCGGGCCCGACCCGTAGGAGGGCGTCGTCGGTGCGCCCGCACCGGGCGCAGCCGAGCTGGGTCACCGCCTGACCGTGACCGGCCTCGCCCAGGACCCTGGCCACCCGCACCAGGACGGCCGGACAGTCGCTGGCCGGGGCGGCGAACGCGTCGGGGTGCTCGCCCAGGTAGGTTGCCAGCCGGCGGGCCGAGCGCGGGACCCATGCCTGCGCGGCGAGGAGCACCTCGGCGGCCCCCGCGTCGGTCGCGGCCGGACCCATGACGGCCCGGACGTGGGCGACCAGCCCGGCCCGGGCCGCTGCCAGCGTCGCCTCGGGCGCTGACCGCCCGCTCACGACTGGCCGGGGCGGCGGATCACGGTCCGGCGCGCCGTGCCCGGGCCGCCCGAGCCGGTCGCGGCGGTGGTCTTGGCGACCTGGAGGTTGGTCACCTGCGGCTCGATCAGGTCGTTGGGGGTGCACTCGAAGATGTCACACAGCGCGACCAGGACGTCCATGTTCAACCGTTGCGGGGCATGGGTCACCAGGCGGTAGACCTGCTCGCGGGACAGCACGACCCCCCGCTCGGCGAGCAACGGCACCAGGTCCGAGGTCGCGAACAAGTCATGCTCGGCCATCACCAGCCGCAGCCGCCACCCGAAACCCATCTTCTTGATCACGGCGTCTCCTGCCAGTCAGGCCCGAGGCGGGCGCGCAGCGCCGCCTCAAGCATGCTGTTGCGGTACTCGTTGGACACACCCATGTAGATCGCCGTCGTCGACGCGTGGGAGTGACCGACCTGCTCCTGGACGAAGCGCCCCGGGTAGCCGAACTCCGTCAGGTGCGTGATGTAGCTGTGCCGCAGGCAGTGCAGATCCAACGCGGGGTCGAGTCCAGCGTCCCTGCGGGCGGCGACGAACGCCGAGTTGATCGACCGCGGGGACAGCCGCCCGACCCGCTCGGTCACCCACAGCGCCGGGTGGCGGCCCGGACCGAACTGCGGCCGGACCTCGGTCAACCAGTGCTGGACGGCCTCCACCACCCAGTCCATCTCCGGGACGGTCAAGACCATGCGTCGCTTGGCCGGGGCGCCCCGCTGGGCCTTGCCGTAGCGGACCATCACCGACCCGACACCGCCGAACGCCGGCGCCCTCGGGTTGGCCCGCAGGTCGACCAGATCCAGCCGCGACGCCTCGGTGCGCCGCACACCAAACGCGTAGACGGTCTTGAGGACCGCGGCGTCCCGCAACGCGCACAGCGCTCCCTTACGACCCTGGCCGGCGATCCGGCCCGGCCGGGCATCAGCGGCGTCGAACAGCGCCTGGACCTCGTCATAGGTCAACGGGCGCCGACGAGGGTCGCCTTCGTACTCCACCGTGTGCAACACCGAGTTGCCCTCGTGGAAGATCTCCGATGGCACCTGCCCGAAGCGCTCGGCGCACTCCGCGACCCACCCGTAGCGGCTGTCGAGCAGGAACTGCACGAACAGCCGGATCGTGACCTCATAGCTGCGCGCCGTCGACAACCGGATCGGCGTGGTCCCCCCACGCAGACCAGCGATGAAGCCCTCCCCGTCCGCCGACGCCCACTGCCACGGGTACTGACCGGTGAACTCCTCCAGACGCCGGATCAACCGAAGCCGCGGCTCGATCGTGTGCGCCTTCAAGAACCGGGCAGCCTGCTGCCTGGCCCAGCCCTCCAGCATCGCCTCGAACAGCGCCGCGGCAGGATCCAGATGCGCGACATTGCGCGCCAAGACCAGGTGCGCCGATCCGGGCGCCTCACCACTCATAGACCTGTTGTATCAGACGCAACATTGATGAGTCGACCTGCTACGTTGCTGGTCAAGCCCATGATCGACCACGAGACCCACCCGAGACGCAAGGCCGCCACCAGCGCGAACGCCGCTCACGTCACTGTGCGCAATGATGCATCCGATGCAATTCCGCCCGTTATGGCCTGTGCTCACCAGGCCGGCACCCGGTCTTGGAGACCCATTCCGCGAGTCGCGTGCGTGCCTCCTGGAAGTGCTCGTGCCACACGAGCGGCGCATCGGCGTGGGCAGTGGTCGCGTAGGCACCTTCCCACGCATGTCGCAGGGCCGCGAGCTCTTCGACTAGTTCCCAGTGCTGCGCCCAGCACTCGGGTACGTGGCGTCGGTCAAGGGAGTAGTGCTCCACGAGCCAGCTGACCCAGACGTCGAGGTCCTCGAGGAGGGCCTGTTGCTCTTCGGCGGTCTGGGCTGCCCAGCACGTCGGGCTCCCTTGCGCGAAGTGCTGCTGCAGGACCGCTTCGGGGAAGAAGCCGCCGATGTCGCGGGCCGGCTGCATCGAGCGCTTGGTCACAGTGATCGACTCCAATCGGGGGTAGAGGGTGAGGCCGTCGGCGGCGGTGGCGCTGAGGTTGGCTGGGTGCGCTCCTGAGCGCGGTTGAGGTGCTCGGCGATGGCCGCAACTTGCCCCTGCCACGCCAGGGCGCCGGCTTCGTCGTAGGGTGTCGGTCCGAGTGGGCTGTGCCGTGCGGACTCGGCTTCGACGGCGGTGCCGGTGGCAGCGCGGGCCTTGGCAGCGATGAGGTCGTCGATCTGGCGGAGGGTCTCTCGGGTTGCCGGTGGCAGGTGCTCGGGGTCGGTTCGGACCGGGACGGTCGCCGGGTCTTCGACCTGGGTGTGCAGCCACGTGTCCATGCGCTGGTGCAGGGCTGAGACGAGGTCTGGCGTTGTCTCGTCGCCCGGGCGCAGTGACTGCGTCTTGAGCAGGTCAGCAAGGACCAGAGCCATGGGGTGTCCCAGAGTCTCCCCGCGTTCGAGTGCGGTGAACAGCGCGCCGCGGCTGGGCGAGCCGGCAATCGCTCCGACTTGCTCATCGGTCAGGTCGAGGTCGCGCAGGGCCTGTGTCCATCGGGCGGCGCTGGCATCGGCGATCAGGGTCTGGCGGATCGGTCCAAGGCGCCTGAGGGAGGCGGCGTCGGACTGCCGGGCGGTGATCGACTGGGTGGCGGACAGCTCGGCGCCGGGGGTGGTGAGGATCTGCTCGAGGACGTCGCGACCGCTCGGTGCGGGATGGGCGTCGGGCACGTCGTCGCACGTGGGGTCGACGTCGTCGACGGCGACGTAGACGTGGTTGTGGTGACGCCCACGGGTCATGGCGACATATAGGTTCTCCCGGACCATGCCCGGGGCCGCCAGGACGTGGGCGCGGTCGACGGTGATGCCTTGGGCGCGGTGGGTGGTGGTGGCGTAGCCGAGGTCGACGTGTCCTGCGACGTATTCCGGCGGCAGCACGACCCCGCGGCGGGCCTGAATGGCAGACCCAGTCGTGGGTGTGCTGCGGCGGTGGACGCGAGTGGCGGTCAGGGACCCGTCGGGGCCGAGGCCGGTGACGTCCCACAGGTCGCCGTTGCGCACGTACCCGCCCACACACCTGAGGTGACGGTTGTTGGACCGGGTGACGACTCGGTCGCCGACGCCGATGACCGTCCCGTCACGAGTGGTGATGCCATGGGCCATGACGAGCCCTGCGGCGGCGCGGTCGTTGTGGGCGCGGGAGTTCAGGGCGTCAACGGTGCGGGTGTCGGGGGCGATGAGGATGGCCGTGCGTCGGTCTTCGGTGTCGGCCTGCCAGGCGGTGTAGGCCTCTTCGAGCATGGCCTCCCCGGCGCCGGCGCTGATGCGGTCGTGGTCCTCGTAGACGTCGAGCACCCTAAGGTCACCTTCGCGCAGACGGCGGGTGGCGGCGGCCTCCCACGGGTAGGTGAACCGCCACAGCGACGTCAGCACGGCGGGCCGACCGCGTTCGGCCAGCAGGTTGAATGCCCCGCCAGCGTCGATGGCGGACAGCTGGGCGTGGTCGCCCACGACGAGCACCTTGGCGCCGGCGACGGTGGCTTGGGTGACCAGGGCGTCAAGGGGGAACGTGCCGACCAGGGACGCCTCGTCGATGACGAGCAGCTGCCCGCGTCGCATCTGCCAGCGGCGGGTCTCGGCCTGCAGGGCGTTGATTGCGGTGTCGATGGTGCGCAGGCGGGCGGCGCTGGCCAGTCCGCGCGCCTTGGGGCGTTCGGCAAGGAGGCGTTCGAGGACCCCAGCTCGCTGTGTGGCACCCGCCCCAACGGACTCGTACAGCCACTTGGCGGTGTTCTCGCAACCGATGCCCAGCGCTTCGCGGAGCTCGGCTGCCGCGGTCGATGACGGAGCCAGGCCGATGACGCTGCCACGGCCCTTGGCCTGCTCCCACACCGCGCGTAGCGCGGTCAGGGTGGTGGTCTTGCCTGTTCCTGCGGGTCCGACCAGCACGTCCACTCGGCGACCCGATGTCGCGGTGTGCACAACCGCGCGGGCCTGGTCGGGCGCGAGGTGGACGGTGCGGCCGTCTGCGCGGAGTGCGGGGCGTCCGACAATGGCGGTGGCCACGTTTGCCGAGACTGTTGGGGCGCCGTCGTCGGTCGTCGCGGCCAGCAGGCGGGTCTCGGCCTCCAGGACCCGGCTGTCTGTGTAGCGGGCCTCCCCGGGTCTGGTGAAGGCCGAGGCGCCGTCCGGCCGCTGGTACTCGGCGGGGACGGGGAACAGCTCGGGTGGGTCCAGACTGACCGACCGGGCTAGGACGGTCTGGACGACGCGGTCCAGAATCTGTTCGCGGTCGGTGGCAGTTGCCAGCCGAATGCCACGGGTGGTGCGGGCGGCTTCGGCCATGACGTTCCAGTGGGTCCACGTGGACCGGCGCGTCATCACCTCCTCCAGGGTGTGGTCGGCCAAGTGGTCGATGACGGGCTCGGGAACCTGGGCCACCGTCATCGGTTCGGTTGGCGATGACCGCAGGATGCTCGCGGTCATCTGCTCGGGAGTCTGGCCGGTGCGGACGGTGGCCCGATGACGCCAGGCTGTGAACAGGTCGCGCAGGGGGCGGACGCGCTTGTTCGGGCGGGTAGCGCGGGTGACCTGCTGGCGCAGCCGGGTGACCTCGATCCGGTTCGGGCCGCGCCCGTGGCTGGCGTAGAAGCCGGCGACGGCGCCCGTCATCGCCTCGTCGATCTGGGTAGTCCGGGTGGAGAACTCACCCAGCAGCCCGTCATCGACCCCGTCAAGCTCAAACGCTGGCGAGCGGCGAGGACCCCGATGACGCCACCCCCACGACACCGGCAGCGCCCGAGCCAGCTGGTCTGCGAAGAGATCGTCATAGATCTCCGAGATGGCCACAACCGCGTGGTGCAGGGCGCGGGAATCCACCGACCGCCAGATCCCATCCAGTCCCTGGACCTTGTTGGCCACCACAACGTGCGTGTGCAGGTTCGGGTCGCCCGCCCTGGTGTCCCAGTGGTCGAACGCCGCGGCAAGCAGCCCGCGGGTCGGCCGCTGCGTGCACCCCGCGGTTCCGGTGCGCGTGAACAGTGCGGTGCGCTCCAGAAACGAGATCGCCTCCTCGACCGCCGCCCGGTGAGCGCGCAGGACGGCGTGCTGGGCGGTCTCGTCCGCAACCGCCCACAGGGTCGACGCCGACTTCGGGGCGGTGAACGTGCAGTCGAACCCGGCGACGGCGGTCGGCTGCGACCTTCCCAGCTCCACCCGGGTGATCGTCTGGACGGCGGACTGCCGGACGTCGGCATCCATCTGGTCTGGCAGCGCTGCGACCTGGGCCGCAACCCGTTCCGCGGCCGGGACGAATGCCGGGTAGGCCCGACCGAGCGCTTGCCCGGTGAGTGGGTCCTTGCCCGAGCCGAACAGGTTGGCCATCGCCGGCTCGGTCACCTTCGCGCCGCTCGCGAGTCCGGCACCGCCGACCCCCGTCAGGCCAGTGCCCAACCACCGACCGGGAGGGTTGCCGGACTCGGCGTAGTAGGCCGTCAGGGGCGAGGACGCCGTCCGGTCGCAGTCCCCCGACGCCGTGTGCTTGAGCAGGTACTGGTACCCGGCGCCCGCCGACAGGCGGTGCATCGACATCACCATGACCGGCCACTCTCGACTCGCCGTCGGCGGCGGCCGGCGGGGCGGTTCAGGGCACTAGTGGAAGGGCTCACACCAACAGGTCTGCGGCGCCGATGACAACACGCGAGGCAGGCGCCGAACTGCTTGTGCCAGAGGAGTCCCGCGCCCTCTGCCTCATCGAACCCGACTGGGAGCGCGCGCCGGAGCGGGAACCTCGCCCGCACCGAACCACGCGTCTTGCAGCACCAGACGCACACCTGTTCGTGAGGGCCGATTCTCCACAACCCGTGACGTGATCGACGACTCGTGGTGGAGCAGGCCCGCATCGTGACGAGTACCGGGCAGGAGCCTGGTCGAGCGACGAGAGGTGCGTGCGATGACGACGATGTGGGCGCAGCCGGCCGGGGTGCTCATCGAGCAGGCCGACCCAGGTTGGGAGGGCATCTGGGCGTTGACCTTCGCCGTCGGCCATGCGGCGATCAACCTGTCACTCGCAGTTCCGCTCGGGCTCTCGGTGGAGCTGACCTACGCGGCGATGGACTTCCGCGAGGCCCAGGATGAGCTGGAGTGGGCGCGCCCGGACCTGCCCCGCCGCTGCGCGGCGGTCAATCTTGGCCAGGTTCACCCCATCGAGGGTGAGGCCGGCGCCCGTGCGGTGATCGACCTGCTCGCCACCGCCGCCCTGGAACGCGCCGTCGCCCTGGCCACCACGAACCTTGAGATCCCGGACCTGCTGTGCCTGGTGCGGGTGATGCCCAAGCTGTTCACCGGCCGCGCCAAGGTCACCGGGCACCTGCCATGACGCCCGTCACCTACGGCGACCTGATCGCCCGCGCGGCGCGGGCGGTGCACGACGGCGCCGCCCAGGTCCAGCACCGGCCGTTTGACACCACCACCGAGGCGCTGTCGGCGATGGCTGACTTCCATGGCGTCCTCGATGCCGTGGAGGGTCACACCTGGGCGATCATCAACCCTGCACGCGCCGCCGGGATCACCTCCTCCCACTGGCCCGAGCCTGCCGAGATCGCGGCCCTGGGCATGGCCGCCCAGATTCGCAGGGTCACCGGCACCTTGCGCCCGCACCCGTCCCTGCTGCGCCCAGCGGTCGGGCCGTGGGGGGAGGCTGCACGGTGCTTGCGGGCTGCCAGTGACCTGCTCGCCGTGCACCGCAACCTCGACGGCACACCCCGGTCCCCGGATGCGGGTGCGATCGAGGACCGTGCCGGCCGCGCGGGCGCCCTGGCGAGGGTCGGGGACCTTGCCGACGCGGTAGTGGCTATGGAGGACTCCTTGGCCCTGCGCGCCGGCCAAGCCGGGGTCTCCTGGCCCGAGGTCCGACGCTGGTTGCCCGGTATGGCCGCCATCCGCGCCCACGCTCGCGATGCGGCGATGAGCGGCCAACCCGGTTACGTCGGACCAATGGACGCAGTTGGGCTAATCGGTACCCCGATCCGCACCGACGACGTCCTCGACGAGCTCGGCGACCGGCTGCTGCGGCTACGCCAGTCCGCCTGGCAACAGGTCAGCTCTCCCGACAGGTCGATCGCGACCCTGCGCGACATCGCCACCGCCGGGATCGCCGTCCACGCTCACACCGCCACCTTCCACGGGGCCGACCTCACCTCCGCCGGCAGCGACTCGTCACCGAGGGGTGTGCAAGCCCTGGTCTACCGCGGCCGTGGCTGGCAACGCCTGCACGCCGACCTGCGAGCCTTCGCCTCCCCCGGCCGGCCCGACGACGTCGTGCACCAGGACCTCATCGCCATCGGTCGCTGCCTGCGGACCGTCGCACCCCTGCCCAGCCAAGCCACGACGGCCCCCGACCCGACCCCCACGGCCCGCAGGCGAACCGCGGCAACTCTCAACGGTGCGGTCACCGTCATGGCCGGCATCGGGGACTGTAACGCCCGAACCTTCGCCCGCATCGCCCGCACCGGCCAGCTGCACATCAACGCCCGCGCCCTGACCGGCGCGGAGATCACCGACAACCCCGACCTCGTCCGAGCCAAGGTCGAGGGGCGCCTCGTGCCCGCCCCCCAACCCCACGCCGCCGCGATCACAGACCTCTACGACGTCGTCCGCCACCACCCCATCCGCGCGCCCGAAGCCACCGCTTCACCGACGCGAAGGGCCACCCGAGCGACCGGCGCGGACCACGACCCCATCGCCAGACCCGAAATCGGCGCATGATCATGACCGACGCATACGCCAGCGACATCAACCTCCCCGGCTGGGCAGAGCAGTCCATCTGGGGCTACGACCCGCTGCTCCAGTGCTACTGGGCCCAGCTCTGGCGGGACGAAGACCAAACCGACCGTCCCCGCATCTGGATCAGCTCCTACCACCTGATCCCCACCCTCGACGTCCTCGTGCGACTCGTAGCCGACGGCGTCGACCGCCCCGTCGACGAGGTCTACGTCGCTATGACGACGTGACGAGTGGGGCCCATCAAGCGCGAGCCGGTGGCACCAACCACCTCACCGACCTCATCACGTCCTGCGCTCGCAGCCACTCCCAGCGCTCATCTCGTCGGCTGTCCATCTCCTCGAACCAGCCGACCATCACATGCGTCGCCGTCCACCGAATCGCCCGAGCCGGCCGCCACTCCTCCGCCCCGTCCGACCACACCACATGAACGATCACGGCGACGTCACCCATCGGCTTCACCGGCACGCTGGCGGGCCGGTCGCGGTTCAGCACCTCGCGCTTGTCACGTTCCACCAGATCTCCGCCGCTCGTACAGGTGTTCGACACTGTACGCCAGGACTCTTGTGACCGACCCGTGGAACGTCGGAAGGCTGCGCCACTATGGCCACCATGGTCGACGACCGCAAGCCTCCGAACCGCCACGCAAAAACGTTCCCCGCTGGCGGGCCGATCACCGTCGGTGAGCTCCGCGCAGAGCTGGTCGGGTGGCCCGACCATGCGCCGATCACCGTCCTTGCCCAGCAGTCGCTCGACGGGTCGTCATGGAGCAACCTCGACGTGAGGACGGCCGGCTACGGCCCGGGTGTCGACCCCGACGACCCGGTTCTCTCCGACGCCTTCCCGCTAACCGCCGTTCACCCGGCCAGCGGGGACTCATCCGAGTCGCCCGTGTGGCGGCATGTCGCGAGGCTTGACGTACCCGGCCGGCCCGCGACCTACTCGACAGCCGGTGACAGGCCCTGGCGCGAGGCAATTCACGCGGCGGTGGAGCGGGCCGAGGTGGCACCGCCACCCGGCGCCGTGTTCGCGGTCAGGCTTGACTTCCGCCTCCCGACCCCCACTCGCGCAGGCGAGGCATGGGATCTAGACAACCTGGCCAAGTGCACGATCGACGCCCTCGGTGGGGTCCTGGGAGAGCGCCTCTGGAACGGCCCCCCGCAGGTGGCCGACGACCTTGTCGTCCACCTCCAGGCGTCGAAGCGTCAGGTCGCCCACGGTGAGCCTCCTGGAGCGACCCTCGACGTCTGGGCACGGGCGAGGTGAGACTCGTGGCGCAGATGCCCGCTCGGCGTGCCTAGCGTTGTCAGTGGTCCGTGAAAGGCTTGGTCCCTGATGACCTTCACAGCACTCCATCGCAACCTGGGCGATGCGCCCGGCCCGCTCACGGACGACATGATCGACCGTGCCATCGCGCAGGGGCTCCGCGAGACTGACGACTTGGACTGGAAGTCCGAGCTGCCACCGCTTGGTGCGATCGCCAACTCCGATTTCCCCAAGGACGTCGCCGCCATGGCCAACAGCGGCGGGGGCACGTTGGTCTTTGGCGTCACAGAGACACAGAAGGTGGCGGCTGGCCGCAAGGACACCGGTGAGCTGAACGAGCGCTGCGAAAGCGCCTTGCGTGGCGCCGCCGTGACTGCGGTCAGCCCTCCGATCTTCGGGCTCGAGGTCGTCCAGCTCGGCGAACCCGGCAACCAGTGTGTGGTTGTCGTGATCCCACCGAGCGTCGATGGACCGCACCTGATCTACAAGAAGGAGTACTTCGGCGCACCGATCCGCAACGACGCTGACACCGTCTGGATGAAGGAGCGTCAGGTCGAGGCGATGTACCGGGCGCGCTTCGACGAACGCCGGCGATCTGCGGAGATGCTCGACAAGCTCTACGCCCAGGCGGTCGCGATGCGTTCGGCAGACAGCCCAGCCTGGATCGTGGCCGTGGCACTTCCCCGCCTGCCGGCGACGCTCACGAAGCGACCCGACCAGGCGGTCGCCCGAATGGCACTCGAAGAGGCGGGTAGGAACGCCCTCGTCTACGTCGGACGAGGCAGTCTGCACCCGCTCGAGAACGTCGACCGCGCGAACCCGCGACCTGGGCTCCGCCGCTGGACATCGCGCCCGATGATCGATGGCGACAGCCAGCGCTGGAAAGAGGCATGGATCAGCACCCACGACGACGGCTCCGTGACCCTCACGGCAGCAGTCGGTGGTCACCGTCGATCGAACACCGAGTACAACGAGGACCACGTTGTCGAGTCACGGGACATTGAAGCTGCGATCGCGGACTTCATGGGGCTGATCCGTGAGGCGAGCGAACGACTCGGACTCAGCGAGTACGAAGTCAAGGTCGGGTTCGAGTGGAACAAGACGGACCGACTTGAGGTCTGGAGTACCGACGGGTTCCTCTCCTCACGTACGGGCAGCACAATCCCCCTCGCGCAGTACACCCCTGTCGAAGCGACGATCCGGGCAGATGCGGACGCCGCCGACTTCCATTGGCAGGTGCACTATCTCGCCCTTGACTGCGTAAACCAGGGCGGGATTGCCTCCGTGCGGACGATTACGCCGCCAAGTTCGTGAGGACGTACAGGAGCTCTACGAGCTCGCGTTCGCCAGGCACGACCACGCGAAGGCGAAGCGGCGCGAGTTCGCTGAGTGCTGGGCGGACTACATCTCGGTGCGCCCATGGGACATCGATGTGCGCAACGTCGATCAGCGCACCCTGGTGATCCTGGCCGTCATGCGCGAGCCCGGGCCGGCAGAGCTGGCACTCATCTTCTCGGAATGGCTCGCGCTACCCGTCAGTCCCCGCCACCTCGCCGCATCCACGACTGCCACTGCCCGCGATCCTCGTCCATTAGCCTAGCGGCGCGCAGGCGCTCCCCTAGGGTCGGATTGATCGCGAGGAACGAGCCAGACGTCAGCGAGGCCTGTCGACCGGCCCCGTCGAACCGAAGCCTGCGCCCCTGCTGGAGCACCGGCCACTGTGCGATCGGCTGAAGGTGCAGCGCAGGGTTCTGTCGGCGCTGCGCCCAAACGTTAATGCAGATCTCCCCGCTGAGGGGAACGAGGTGCAGAACCTGATCGAGAAGGAGGTTCAGCGTGTCCAGAGTCTCGCGTCGGAGCACGTCTTCCGTGATCGAACGAGACATCGCGAAGGACTCAGCCTGGGTCTGGGCCGGATGCCGCGGGACCGGATGTGCAATACCGGAGCGAGCCTTGTTGTCGACGACGTTGATCCAAAGACGCGAGGCGCGGTGGACGAGAGAGTTGCGGTAGTCCAAGGTCCACTCAATCCAGTCAGTGGGCGCACCGATGAGGACGCTCGAGAATCGACCGGTCGCATCGTCGATCAGGTCGCGGTGCTCGGTCGAGAGGCCGTGCTTCGTAGTCGCACGCTTCGCGGTCGATGCCCACCCACCGATGTCGCTCCAGCTCGCCTTCACGATGCTGGTCGGCATTCCCAGGGCGCCCACAGCGATCCCGCCGAGGTTGTCTAGAACTGAGCCAAGCGCTCGGAAGTACCCGGTGAAGTGGCCGTCAGCTTCGACGTCCCGGTTGTCAAAGGACTCGGACGTCGGTCCAAACACCGAGCCGCGCGCCATCGCGGCGCGGATGTTTCGGCGCATCTCAAAGTCGAGGGCGTCGCGCAACTCCGTGAACCTGCTCAAGTGCATCACCGCTTGAGACAGGTTCGTTCCTGCGCTGTCTGTCAAGCCGACAAGATAGTCGCCCACCAAGAGCCGTCGCGGCTCATCGAGGCCGGTCCACCATGCCACTCCGTGACCGCCGGCCATGTCACCAATGACCTGCGAGCGAAGGGCCGTTAGGGCGAGCACAGCGGTGGCTCCTCGTTCCTTGTAGCGCATGTGCTCCTCGCCCTGGCGACCTGGTCCCTTGCCCAAGGGTGTCACGGCTGACGGGCGCCCGGTCGACTTCCTCGCCCTGGAACAGGGCACCGATCAGTCCAGACGGGGCTCGGGCCCGAAACGCTCGACAGCAGCCGAAGGGACCCTGCGGAGCCCTCGGGCGCGGACGGCGGGCACGTGGCCCGACCGAATCACTTCACACATCAGGGCGCGGCCGATGTACAGCGCGAGGCCGTGCACAGCTCGGTCGACGGCCGACGTGGCGCCGCCCCCGGCGCCGTGTTCGCAATCAGGCTCGACTTCCGCCTGCCAGCCCCTGCACGCACTGGGGGCGGGATCTGTACGACCTGGCCAAGAGCACGATCGACACCATCGGTGGTGTCCGGGGGGAGCGCCGTTGGAACCATTGGAGGGCCGAGTGCCGCCCACGGGCGCCACCGTTCGGTAACGTTCGGGGGCGTTCTCTGCTTACGGATTGCTTACGAGAACGCCAGAGGCCCTCCCTCCCCGAGGGGAGAAAGGGCCTCTGACCTGCGACTTCACTTGTAGCGGGGGCGGGATTTGAACCCGCGACCTCTGGGTTATGAGCCCAGCGAGCTACCGAGCTGCTCCACCCCGCGTCGGCTCACCTACCCTACGCGGGCCGGGAGGCAGCGCCAAATTGGCTTCACCGAGAGCGCACGACAGTCGCGCCAACGGCGTCGCCGGCGCAGTCATCGTGCGAGCCGTACGGGCAGGAACCCGATCCGTCCGGCCATCCACCGCGAGCGGTCGGGCCATGTGCGGAAGGTTCGGGCCGCTGAGGGGTCCGAACCTTCCGCATAACGCACGGGTCTCAGCCGTCGATCTCAGCCTCCGCCGCGATCGCCCGCTCCAGCGCGTCAGCCAAGGCATCCTGCGCGTCGCCGTAGGCGGCGAAGTCGCCGTCTGCGAGCGCCTGCTGCCCCGCGGCGATCGCGTCGCGCGCGTCGATCAGCGCGGCCCGCAGGTCGGCCCGGGCGTCGCCGGACGGCCCCGGCGGCGCGGTCGTGGGCTCGGCGGTCGGCTCGGCCGTGGGCTCCGGGCTCGGTTCCTCCGGCTCGGGCTCGATCGGGGCGTCGGGGACCTCCTCGGCGTCCTCCCCCGGCTCGGCGTCATCGACCCCGGCGTCGCCGCCGAACACCTGGTCGAGCGCCTCCGACAGCGTGTCGGCGAACCCGATCTCCTCACCGAACGACACCAGCACCCGCTGCAGCAGCGGGAACTGCGTGCCGCGCGAGGACTGGACGTAGACCGGCTGCACGTAGAGCAGCCCGCCGCCGACCGGGAGGGTCAGCAGGTTCCCCGGCACCACCTGGGAGTCACCCTGCCGCAGCAGGTTCAGGTTCTGCGAGATCTCCGGGCTGGAGTTGAAGTTGTTCTGCACCTGCCCGGGCCCGGGCACCGTGGAGTCGCGTGGCAGCTCGAGCAGCCTCAGCTGCCCGTACCCCTCGCGCTTCTCCCCCGCGGTGTCCCCCGTCTCGGCGTCGACCGCGAGGAACCCGGTCAGCACGTTCCGGTCCGTGGTCCCACCCGGGATGAACGTCGAGGTGAGCGAGAACGTGGGCTCGTCCTGCGTCGGCATCTTCAGGGTCAGGTAGTACGGCGGCTGCGTCACGCGCAGCTGCTCGGCGGCCGTCGGGTCCAGCGGGTTGCGCCAGAAGTCCTGGCCCGAGTAGTACTCGGCCGCGGTGTCCACGTGGTACGTCGCGAGCAGGTTGCGCTGCACCTTGAACAGGTCCTCGGGGTAGCGCAGGTGGCTCATCAGCTCACTGCTGATCTCGCTCATCGGCTCGATGATCCCCGGGTAGGTCGCCTGCCAGGCCTCGAGCACCGGGTCGGCGTCGTCCCACTCGTACAGGGTGACCTCGCCGGAGTACGCGTCCACCGTCGCCTTGACCGAGTTGCGCAGGTAGTTGACCTGCTGCGGGGCGAGGGCGGCGATCGTGTCGGACCGCGCGGTCAACGTGTCGACGGTGACGTCCTCCAGCGGGCGGGAGGCCGAGTACGGGTAGGCGTCGGACGTGGTGTACCCGTCGATGATCCAGACGACCTTCTCGTCCACGACCGCGGGGTACACCCGGGTGTCGAGGGTGAGGAACGGCGCCACCTTGCCCACCCGCTCACGCGGGTCCCGGTCGAAGAGGATCTGCGACTCCTCGGTCACCCGGTTGGAGAACATGATCTGCTCCGAGCCGAACCGGATCGCGAAGAGCAGCTTGTTCCAGGTGCTGCCGATGTTCGGCCCGGCCTCCACCTGGTCGGTCGGGAACGTCGTGTTCACCTGGCCGCCGGCGTCGTCGTCGGGGAAGTCGAGCTCCCAGTCCCCCGAGCCCTCGGGGGCGCCGACGATGGAGTACTGCGGGCTGCGCTGGCCGAAGTAGATCCGCGGCTCGTACGGCTCCCCGGCGCTGAGCGAACCCTGCGGCGGGATACCACCCTCGTAGAACGCCGGACGCCCGTCCACGGCCGTGGTGTTGCCGTAGGCCGCCACCACGCCGAACCCATGTGTGAACACGGTGTGGTCGTTGACCCAGGTGCGCTGCTCGGAGCCGAGCCCGGACAGATCGAGCTCGCGCACCGCGATCACGGTGTCCCGGGACTCCCCCTCGATCTGGTATCTGTCCACCGACAGCGTCTCGGGGAAGTTGTAGTACTGCTTGTTCTGCTGGAGCTGGCGGAACGACGGGCTCACGATCGCGGGGTCGAGCAGCCGGATGCTGGCGGCGGTGTCCGCGTCCTCGCGCAGCGCCCCCTCCTCGGCGATCAGGGTCGCGTCGTAGGTGGTCACCTCGACCTCTTCGAGGCCGAAGGCAGCGCGGGTGGCGTCGATGTTCCGCTGGATGTAGACGGCCTCGGCCTCCTGCTCGTTCGGGGCCACCTGGAACCGCTGCACGATCGACGGGTAGATGCCGCCGATGGCGATCGCGGAGAGGACCATGAGCCCGACGCCGATCGCCGGCAGCCGCCAGGTGCCGCGCAGCGCGGCCACCAGGAACAGGGCCGCCACGAGGATCGCGACGACGGCGAGGATCGCCTTGGCGGGAAGCACGGCCGCCACGTCGGCGTACGACGCACCGAAGATCAGGTCGCCGGGCTGGGTGAGCAGCGAGTACCGGTCCAGCCAGTAGTTCGCGGCGATGAGCAGCATGACGACGGCCGCGGTGACGCCGAGCTGGATGCGCGCGGCGGGTGTCGTCGTGCGATCACCCTTGCCGCCCAGCCGGAGCCCGCCGTACAGGTACTGGGTGGCGATGGCCGCGATGGCCGCGATGATCGCCACGGCCATGAGGAACGACACCACGAAGCGCAGGGCGGGCAGGGTGAACATGTAGAACGACAGGTCGATCCCGAACTGTGGGTCGGTGATCCCGAACTCGCCGCCGTTGAGGTACAGCAGCACGGTCTGCCACTGCGCCGACGCGGCACCACCGGCGAACAGGCCGAGCACCGCGGGGGCCACCAGCATCGCGAGCCGACGCAGGGGCTCGACCATCTCCCGGTACTGCTCGAGCGACGCCTGGTCGGGCGTGGTCGGCGGGTACACCGGCCTGGTCCGGTAGCCGACGGACAGCGCCGCGTACGTCGCGGCCGCCATGATCAGGAACCCTGCGATGAACAGCGTGCCGCGGGTGACCCACTGGGTGCGCAGGACCTCGACGTACCCGGTCGTGTCGAACCAGAGCCACTCGGTCCACAGCTGCGCCGTGATCATGAGCAGCACGCCGAGGATGACCAGGACGACGATCGTGGGGCCGAGGGCTCCACGGCGCCGCTTGGGGCGTGCGCCGGCGGGTCGCGGGATAGAAGCAAAGGTCACGTGTTGTACCTCGTCGGTCGTTGTCCGTCTGCCTGCCGGGCCCGACAGGCTGCGACCGGCCCGGTCGAACGGGCCGGCGCGATCATGCTCGCACTGTGCACAAGGTTCCCACATCGTCCCCTCTGTGGGGTAACCAGGCGGCAACAGTGCGAGCATGTTCGGATGCCTGAGATCCCCGTCGCTCCCGCCCCGTCCGGCCCGCCGTCAGCCCGGCTCGCCGAGGCCGTCAACGAAATCGAGCGCTACGTCGCCGTGGCTGGCTGGGATGCCCCCGCGCGGGTCTTCGCGCTCGTGGGCACGCACCGCGCCCTGGAGGTGGAACCGGCGCTCGCCGCGCAGCTGGCGCCCGACGTCGTCGCCCAGGCGATGGCCGACCCGCACCACCTGACGTCGGTGGAGCAGGACGGGCTGCCCGACGCCGGCAGCCTGGAGGACCTGCTCACGATGCTCTCCTGGCCCGGGACGATCGACGGGGCCGCCGTGGTCGTGGAGCGCGTGGTGCTGCCCACGGCCGCCGAGGAGGCTATGCCCGCCGATCCCGACGAGGCCTTGGAGTACCTGATGGCACACCCCGACCGGCAGGACGTGCGGCTCGCGGTCGGCGTGCTGCGGTCAGGGGAGTCCTGGTGCGCGGTACGCACCCGAGCGGCGGACGACGACGGCGCCGTCGCGGGCGGGCCCGATCTCGTGCCCGGGCTGGTGGCCGCGGTGGCCGCGACCCTGGAGTGACGCGGGGCTCACCCGCAGGGCGGAAGCCCGTCGGTGTCCCCCTGGCCGATCGCCTCCACGGCCGCTCGCGCCTCGGCGAGGGTGCCGACGGCCACGACCCGCAGCCCGTCCGGGATCGACCTGATCTCCGCGCAGTCCTCCTCCGGCGCCAGGAACCAGGCCGCGCCCTCGTCGCGGGCGCCCACGAGCTTCTGGTTGATGCCCCCGATGGGGCCGACGGCGCCGGTCAGGTCCATCGTCCCGGTGCCCGCGATGTGCGCCCCGCTGGTCTCGTCCGCCTCGGTGAGCTTGTCGATGATGCCGAGGGCGAACATCAGGCCGGCGCTGGGCCCGCCGACGCTCTCGATCTTGATCGTGACCTGCACCGGGAGCTCGAACTCCGGGTCCACGAGCACCCCGAGCAGGGCCCGACCGGTGCCGTCGTCCACGGTGGTGACGTCCACGTCCACCGGGGTCCCGTCCCGCTGGACCGTGAGGCGCACCTCCGTTCCCGGCGCGACGGCGTCCAGGCTGGCGCTCAGCTGCGCGAAGTTGGCGAGCCGGTCGCCGTCCAGCGCCACCAGGACGTCGTCCGCGAGCAGCACCCCGTCGGCGCCCGTGCCCTCGATGGTCTCGGCGACCTCGAGCGTCGCCGGGACCTCGTACCCCAGCTCTTCCAGGGCGGCCACCGTCGCACGCTCCTGCGACGAGATCATCGCCGCCTCGTTCTGCTCCGCAATCTCCTCCCCCGTCTGGTCGGGCGGGATGACCAGCTCGACAGGCATCACCGTGCGGCTGCCGTCCAGCCAGCCCGCGACCATGGCCAGGAGCGAGACGGGGGCCCGCTCACCACCCGCCTGACGGACCGTGGTCAGGTGAAGCTCGCCCGTCGACGGGTACGTGGGTGCGCCCTCCACCGTGATCAGCGGTGAGCCGCCGTACTCCCCGAGGGTGTCCAGGGTGGGGCCGGGGGCGTTGATCGCGTATGGCAGGGGCAGCACCGACGCCCCGGCGATCAGCAGGGCTGTGCCCACCATCGACACAGCCAGGGTGATGGCCCGAGCGGTCAGCGGCGGCGCCTCCGGCGGCAGCGGCTCGGGATCCCCGACCACCGGGAGGCCGCCGTCCGCCGTCCCTTCAGCGGGCGACGGGTCGCGTGGAGGCGGCTGCGCGGAGGACGTCACCTCGTCATCATTCCAGCCGCGGGGGTGACCGGCCGCCAGCGCTGCGGTGCCACCACCGTCCGGAACCCTCCCCGCGTCCGGCGCTGCGCCCAGAGCGAACCTCCGGCGCGCAGCCCGCGCACGTTGTCCGGCAGGGACCGGGTTGTGGTTACCGTGGAGTCCCGATCACTGGAGCAATGTGATGACGACCCCGCCCCCGGCCGACGGTCCCGACTCTCCCGTGCCCTGGGAAGACCTGCTCCGACAGCTGCTCGGACCCGACGCCGAGGAGCTGGTCCGCCGGCTCTCCGAGGGCGGCGACCTCGGCGGGATCCCGACGCTCGGGCTCACCGGCCCGGACGGCAACCCCCTCGACCTGGCCGCCATAGCATCGGCCGCCGGGTTGCCCGACGACCCCGCCGCGCTCGCCCAGGTGCTCGGGCAGATCCGCATGATGCTCGACGCCTCCGGCGAGGGACCGGTGAACTGGGACCTCGCCCGAGACATCGCGCGGCAGGCAGCCGTCGCCGAGGGCGACCCGTCCGTCTCGGCGGCCCAGCAGCGCGACGTCGCCGCGGCCTTCTCCGCGGCCGAGCTGTGGCTGGACGCGGCCACGGATCTGCCGCCGGGCGGTGGGCCCGTCCGGACCTGGAGCCGGTCGGAGTGGGTCGAGCAGACCCGCGAGCGCTGGCGGACCCTCACCGAGCCGGTGGCGGCCTCCGTGGTGGACGCCCTCGCGTCGGCGTTGAGCACGCAGGCGCCCGAGATGCTCGAGACGCTCGGCCCCAAGGCCGCGAGCCTCGGCGGTCGGATGATGCGGCAGCTCGGCGGGGCGGTGTTCGGCATGCAGGTGGGTCAGGCGACCGGAGCCCTGGCCACGGAGGTCTTCGGGAGCACCGACATCGGGATCCCGCTGCTCGACGGGCCCGGGACCGCTCTGGTCCCTCGCAACATCGCGGAGTTCGCCGAGGGCCTGGACATCCCGGTGGAGGAGGTCCAGATGTTCCTCGCGCTCCGCGAGGCGGCCCACGCGCGGCTGTTCACTCACGTCGCCTGGTTGCGCGGGCACCTCATCGGGACCGTCGAGGCGTACGGCCGCGGCATCTCAATCGACATGACGTCGCTCGAGGACGCCGTCGCCGCCATCGACCCGACCGACCCTCAGGCGATTCAGGAGGCCCTGTCCGGCGGGGTGTTCGCCCCGCAGACCACGCCCGAGCAGGACGCCGCCCTGCTCCGCCTGGAGACCGCACTGGCCCTGGTCGAGGGCTGGGTCGACGAGGTGACGGCGGCCGCCGCCGCCCCGCACCTGCCCCACACGTCGGCGCTGCGCGAGATGCTCCGGCGTCGTCGGGCCGCCGGGGGGCCCGCGGAGGACACCTTCGCCACCCTGGTGGGCCTGGAGCTGCGGCCCCGGAGGTCACGGGACGCGGCTCGCCTCTGGGCGCAGATCGCCGCCGACGGCGGCGCCGGGGCCCGGGACGCGGTGTGGGACCACCCGGACCTGCTGCCCGGCCCGGAGGACCTGGACGACCCCGCCGGGTACGCCGCGCGCAGGTTGGCGCTGAACGCGGAGCACGCGGACGTGGACCGCGCCCTGGCGGAGATCCTCGGATCCGACGGCGACGCCGAGACGCCGGGCGGACCCCGCGACACCGAGGACCGGCCGCCGGAGGCGTAGGGCCGGCGGCCTGGACCTGGCGCCTAGACCTGCCCGTCGTCCTCCGCGCACGGCTCATCGGCGGCGAAGGCGACACCGTCGAGGAAGCCGCGCGCCCGGTCGGTGCGCGGGTAGCCGGCGAGCAGCGCCCAGAAGTCCGGCCCGTGCCCGGCGGAGAGCAGATGCGCCAGCTCGTGGAGCAGCACGTAGTCCTGCACCCAGGTCGGCATGCCGCGCACCCGGCCGGAGATCCGGATCGCGCCGTCCGCCACGCTGCACGACCCCCATCGCTTGCCCTGCCGATCCGACCACGCCACGCTGCTGGGCACGGCCTGGCCCCCCAGGTACCGCGCCGAGAGCGCAGCCGCCCGCGCCATGAGCTGGGCGTCCGTCGGACGGCGGCGCCGCTCCTGCGTCGCCAGCTTGGTCACCATCCGTGTCACCCACTCGCGCTCCTGGGCCCGCGTGAACCGGTCGGGGATGGCCACCACCGTCCGCCCGGCCTCCCGGTAGGCGGTGACGGTCCGCTTGCGCCGACGGCTCCGACGCACCACGACCGCATCGGCCGCGGGCGGCGGCTCCTCGGCGAACGGGGCCTCGTCGAGGGGAGGGAAGAGCGGATCCGCTGTCACGAGTGCACGGTAACCCCCGATGAGGACATGGCGCCGCCACTGTCGCAGGGGTCCCTCGACGGGCATTTCCGGCGCGCCGAGGGCCGTCGCCACCGGCAAGAGCGCCGCACGCGCACTACGCTGTCTGTGCACGGTGACGCTCGGCCGCTCGGCCGACGCCCATCGGAGCCGGCCGGGTCGATCACGTCCGGTGCGCAAGCCTTCTGAACGGAGATACCTGATGGCCGAGACCTACAAGGGCGATTTCTACTGCGTGAAGTGCAAGGAGAAGCGCGAGGCCGAGGGTGACGTCGTGGTCGCGAACGGCCGAAAGATGGCCAAGGGCATCTGCCCGGTCTGCGGCACGAAGCTGAACCGGATCCTCGGCAAGGCCTGATTCGATCTCGAACGGCGGCCCCCTGCGGGCCGCCGTTCGTGCGTCCGGGTGTGGACAACCGCCACGCGGTGAGCCGATCGAGAAGGCTGGGGCTCTGAGTCGAGGACGAGGGGTGACCAGGTGCGTCTGCGTGCACGGCTTCCGGTGCTGTGGTTGGGGCCGACCAAGGTCCAGATCGGTACCGACCCCCGCTGGTCCGTCGCACTGGACGACCTGAGCCCGGCGGCGGTCCGCGGCCTGGTGGAGGTTCCCCAGGGCGCCGACGAGCGAGCAATCCGCACGACGCTCCAACGCCGGAGCGTGCCACCGGCGGAGGCCGACGCCGTCCTCGCCCACCTGCGGGCCGCCCAGCTGCTCGTCGACGCACCGGCCCCGGAGTCCCCCGACGCGGCGGCGTGGTCGCTGGTCGAGGCGAGCGGCGACGGGTCAGGCCTGGTCAGGTCCCGCTCGGCGACCCGGGTGCGTGTCTGCGGACTGGATCGGCTCGGGACGGGGGTCGCGATGACGCTCGCCGCCGCCGGCGTGGGCCTGATCGAGCTGGACGACGCCGCCTCGGTCGGTCCGGGCGACGTCGGCTGGTGGGGCCTGACGGCCCGGGACGTGGGAACGCCCCGCACCGCAGCGCTCGCCCGGGCCCTGCACGATGCCCACCCGGGTGTCCGCACGCCGCCCCCGGGCCACGGCTCCGTCGAGCTGGTGGTGCTGGGGGAGCACTGGGTCGCCGACCCGTTGCGGCACAGACCGCTGATGGCCGACGGGGTGCCGCACCTGTCGATGGTGCTTCGGGAGGCTTCGGTCCTGGTCGGGCCCCTGGTGCGTCCAGGACGCTCCCCCTGCCTGGGCTGCGTGGACCTGCGACGCGCGGAGCTGGACCCGGGGTGGCAGACGGCGGCGGCTCAGCTCGCGGTGACCCGGAGCCGGTGCTCCGCGGAGACGTCGCTCGCCGCGGTGGCCGGGGCGCTCGCCGCCGCGCAGGTGCTCGCCCACCTCGACGGCCGGCCGACGGTCGTCGACGGTGCGGTCATGGAGATCCGGTTGCCCGATCTGGTGCCGCGGCTGTGGCAGGTCGACGCGCATGCCGACTGCGGATGCTGCGGCCTGCGCGGGCATGGATGAGGGCGACCCGGCGGATCGTCGGGTCGCCCTCATCAGGCAGCGGTGCTCTCGTCCTTGCGTGGCCGACCGCGTCCGCGCTTGCGGGGGACGACGACGCCTGCGATGAAGACCTCGCCGCCCCAGACACCCCATGGCTCGGCGCGTGCGACGGCCCCGGCCAGGCACCCCTGGCGGATCGGGCACTCGTGGCACAGCGCCTTGGCAAGCTCCACCTCTGCGGTGGACTCGGCGAACCACAGCTCGGCGTCGTGCTCGCGGCACGGGATGAGCGTGGCGACCAGCTGGTCGAACTCCTCGGCCTCGGTGAGGCGCTCGGGGGTCGACCAGTGGGGATGAGAGCCCGGTGAGCCCTCGTTCAATGAATCGAGCAGCGTGGTGAGCCGCACGATGCCCTCCCTGGTCCGTTGGATCAACTGTTGGGTGCCGGGCCGGCGGACCTTCGTGTGACGGCTGGAGGGCCGAGAATGACGAAGGCCGCGGGTCCCGAGATGGACTCCGCGGCCTCTTCTTCCGGTCTGTCAGACCAGGAGGGTTCTCCAGGCGGAGTCTGGTTCGGTGTGGGCGACGGGGGCGGTGCCGCGGAGTCGTGCTGCGGACCCGGCCGGCCATGCGGTGGTGGGCACACCACTCCCCTGACGCAGAGCGCCGATGGGTGCCGTCGCACGCGGGACGAGGCTCACAGCTACCACTGCAAACATCCCTGTCGTCGAGTTCTTCATCTCAGCACCCACCTCCTCTCTGCTCGGGCACAGGCTTCGCAGCCCTGCCTCCCTCACGGACCTGAGAACTCTAGGACGCGTCCCGAACGGCGCACAACCGAATTAACGAACGAGTTCGATAACAGTTCGAACCGGCCGTCCCAGCCCCGCACCTAGGAGGTCGATCGGACCCCTCCCAGGTCACCGATCGGGCCCCGACCAGGTCAGGAGTCGTGCTCGGCGACGATGGAGAGCAGGCTCGGGCCGTACCTGTCGATCTTGGCCGGACCGATCCCCCGGACCCGGGCGAGGTCGGCGATCGTGCGGGGCTTGACCTCCGCGATCCCGGCCAGGGTGGCGTCGACCAGCACGGTGTACGCCGGCTTGTCGGACTCGGTTGCCACCTGGGTGCGCCACTGGCGCAACGCCTCGAAGAGCACCGGGTCGTGGTCACCGCTCAGCGTCGCGGCGGCCCTGCCGGCGCCCGACCGCCGGGCGCGCGCGGGTGCGTCGTCGGGCCAGATGCCGTCCAGGAAGCGGGTGCGACGCCGGTTGCCCCGGCCGCCGGGGTTGCGAGCCCGGGAGAAGCTCAGCTCCAGGTGGATGCGCGCCCGGGTGATGCCCACGTAGAGCAGGCGGCGCTCCTCGGCCACGGCGGCATCGGTCTCGGCGAGCGAGATGGGCATGAGGCCCTCGCTCAGCCCGGCGAGGAAGACCGCATCCCACTCCAGGCCCTTGGCCGCGTGCAGCGTCGCGAGGGTGACCCCGTCCACGGCCGGCGCATGCTGCGCCGAGGCCCGCTCGTCGAGCTCGGTCACCAGGTCGACGAGGGTCGCCGCCGGGTCCGCCGCCAGGTCGTCCGCCAGCCCGACGAGCGCCTGGATCGAGTCCCACCGCTCGCGCACCGCGCCCCGGGCCGCCGGCGGCTCCTGGCTCCAGCCGGCGGCCGTCAGCACGTCACGCACCGCCTCGCGCAGCGGGACCTCGCTCATCGACCTCGCGGCGCCGCGCAGGAGCACCAGGGCGTCGCGCACCTCCTTGCGGGCGAAGAACCGCTCCCCGCCGCGAATCTGGTAGCCGATGCCCGCGTCGGCCAGCGCCTGCTCGAACGCCTCCGACTGCGCATTGGTCCGGTACAGCACCGCGACCTCGGCCGCCGAGGTGCCCGCGGCGATGAGTCGCCCGATCCTCGTGGCGATCCCGGCCGCCTCGCCCTCGTCGTCGTCGTACGTCGTGAAGCCCGCCGGAGGGCCGCTGGGCCGCTGCGCGATCAGCTCCACGCCCGCGTGACGCCGCCTGCCGTTCCCCGCGAGCAGCCGGTTGGCGAGGTCCACCACCTGGGGGGTCGAACGGTAGTCCCGGACCAGGCGGACCACCGTCGCCCCCGGGTGCTTCTCGGCGAAGGTCAGCAGGTGGTGCGGGGTGGCGCCGGTGAACGAGTAGATGGTCTGGCTCGGGTCCCCGACGACGCACAGCTCGTTGCGGCCACCGAGCCACTGGTCGAGCAGATACTGCTGGGCCGGCGAGACGTCCTGGTACTCGTCGACCACGAAGTGCCGGTACTGCGCCCGGACGGTCTCGGCGACGTCCAGCCGGCTCTCCAGCATGTGCCCGAGCATCACGAGCACGTCCTCGAAGTCCACCAGTGCCCGGGCGTCCTTGGCCTCCTCGTAGGCGGCGATCAGCCGGGCCACCGTCGAGCGGTCGAAGCCCGCCGGCGGCGGGCGGTCGGTGGCCGAGGCCGCGCGCACGTAGTCGTCGGCGGGGACCAGGCTCACCTTCGACCACTCGATCTCCGACGCCAGGTCGCGCACGGTGAGGCGGTCGACGCCGACGCCCAGCCTGGAGGCAGCCTCGGCGACCAGGGGCGCCTTGTGCTCCAGGACCCGCGGCGGCGCGCCCCCGACGACCTGGGGCCAGAAGTAGGTCAGCTGACGCAGCGCCGCGGCGTGAAAGGTCCGGGCCTGCACGCCGACGACGCCGAGCTCGCGCAGTCGGGTGCGCATCTCGCCAGCGGCGCGGGCGGTGAAGGTCACCGCGAGCACCCTGGTCGGGGAGTAGGTGCCGGTGCGCACCCCGTAGGCGATCCGGTGCGTGATCGCCCTGGTCTTGCCGGTTCCCGCCCCGGCCAGCACGCAGACCGCCCCGTTCAGTGCGAGGGCCACCTCACGCTGATCGGGGTCAAGGGCCTGGAGGAGCTCGTCGGCGGACATCACGTCCGAGTCTGTCAGGCGGGACCGACAGGTCGAGACCAGGCACGGGTCGGCTGTGCGGGCGGCCGTGGCTCGGGGACACCCCGGCCGCCCGTAGCATTGCCGCACACATGAAGCAGCCCCTCGAGGTACCAGCCGCCGGAACCGTCACGATGTTCACCACCACCTGGTGCGGCTACTGCCGTCGACTCAAGCGCGAGCTGGACGGTGACGCGATCCGGTACACCGAGGTGAACATCGAGACCTCGCCCGGTGCCGCGGCGTTCGTGCAGCAGGTCAACAGCGGCAACCAGACCGTACCCACGGTGCTGTTCCCCGACGGTTCGGCGGCGACCAACCCGTCACTCGCCCGGGTGCGGGAGATGCTCGCGCCGGCCTAGTGGTCGGCACGGCCCAGGTCAGCGTTCCGTCAGCGCGCCGCGGATCGGCGCGCCCGCGCTCAGCGAGCAGGCCCCAGCGCCGGTTCGCCGGGCCCTCGCTCGGCGGCCTCCTCGAGCGGCCCGCCGTACCAGGACTCGATGAGGACACGGGCCACCGACGAGCGCATCGGGAGCAGCACCTCGCCGTCGTCGACCGCCGCGCGCAGGTCGGCGCGCGTGAACCAGCGCGCCTCGGTGATCTCCACGGCGTCGACCCGGATGTCCGTGGTGGTCGCCCGCGCGCGGAACGCCAGCATCAGCGAGTTCGGAAAGGGCCACGGCTGGCTGGCCACGTACTCCAGCGCCCCGATGTCGATGGCGACCTCCTCGGCCACCTCGCGGCGGACCGCAGCCTCCGCGGACTCCCCCGGCTCCACGAATCCGGCGAGGGTCGAGAAGCGGCGCGACGGCCAGTGCGCGGCGTGGCCGAGCAGCAGACGGTCGGCGTCGTCGGTCACGGCCATGATCACCGCCGGGTCGGTCCGGGGATAGTCCTCCGTGCCGTCGTGCGGGCAGCGGCGGGTCCACCCCGCCTCGGCCGGCCGGTTCGGACGCCCGCAGCGCACGCACCGCCGGTTGCGGGTGTGCCAGGCGGCGAGCGCGACGGCCGTCGCGGCCAGGTCCACGTCGCGGTCCCCGAGCAGATGACCGACGTCGCGCAGAGTGGACCAGGTGCGTCCCTGGAGCACCGGCAGGGTCTCCGCGGACCCGGTCACGTCGGGCTGCACGTCGGGCTGCACGTCGGGCTGTGCCGGCTGCGAGTCGGGCTGCGCGTCGGGCTGTGCCGGCTGCACGTCGGCTCCCGGGCCCTCGGCGATTACCAGGGCGAGGTAGGCGGCGGCGTCGTCCTCGCCCAGGAACACCGGGGTGTGGGGTCCGCCACCCTCCCTCTCGCCCCCGGGCGGCCTGGCGGCGATGTCCGCCGGTGCGACCAGGTCGAGCACCGTGGAACCCTCGGGACCCGGTCGCGTGGCGACCTGCCCGTCTCGCACCAGCAGCACCCGGGTCCTGCTCTCCGCCCAGGCGGTCGCCACGACCGGCCCGGCGCGGCGGTGCGCCGCGCGGTCGACCGCGGCTCGCGAAAGGGGGAGAGTGGCGTCCACGGACCAACGGTACGGCGCCGCCCGACGGGCTCGCCCCGGCACCGGCCCGACCGTCCGGACCCGCCACCGATCCCGGCTCGTCCCCGAGCCCCCGCGGCCGCGGAGCCACCTCGCGGCCGGGCATCTGCGGACACGCCCCGTCCCGCGCCGCGCCCCCGGCCCGCGGTGAGCCTACGGTGGGCGCGTGGCCCGCTCTCCCCTCGCCCTTGCTGCCCTCGCGACCGAGGCGATCCCGGGCCTCGACGTGCACGACGTGCGGCGACCGGCCCACCCGACCAGCGGCGTCGACGCGGCGATCGTCATCGACGCCACCGGCACGCGATGGATGATCCGGGCGCCCCAGACGTCTGGCGCCGGAGCGGCACTCGAGGCCGAGGTCGCGCTGCTCACCTCGCTCGTCGTCCACGTCGACGCCGGACTGCTTCCCTTCGACGTCCCGCGTCCGATCGGGTTCACCCCGCTACCCGAGGGCGGCCGCGCGGTGATGCACCTGCAGATCCCCGGACGGCCGCTGCAGCTCGAGCTGCTCGGTCCGGGCCCCGGGCTCGCCGCCGCCGTCGGCCGCGCGATCGCTGCCCTCCACGAGCTGCCCACCTCGACGGTCGAGGACACCGGGCTCCCGGTCTACTCGGCCGACGAGTACCGCCGCCGCCGACTGGCCGAGGTGGACGAGGCAGCCCGAACCGGTCTCGTGCCCACCGCCCTGCTCCGACGGTGGGAACGGGCGCTCGAGGACGTGTCCGTCTGGCGGTTCCAGCCCACGGTGGTGCACGGAGACCTCACGGCCGAGCACGTCCTGTGCTCCGGTGACACCCTCACCGCGGTCCTCGGCTGGTCCGAGGCCAAGGTGGCCGACCCCGCTGACGACCTCGCCTGGCTGCTGGTCGCCGCCCCGCACGAAGCGGTCGACGCCATTCTCGAGGCGTACAACCTGCGCCGCACGGAGCTGCGCGACCCTCACCTGGCCGAGCGTGCGCTGCTCGCGGGAGAGCTCGCGCTGGCCCGGTGGCTGCTGCACGGCACCCGCCTGGCGGACCAGTCGATCGTCGACGACGCCGTGGCGATGCTCACCGAGCTGGAGGAGCTGACCGCCCCCGCGCCGACGCCGGACCGGCCCCCGTCGCCGGACGAGGGAACGGAGCCGGCCGCCCCCGTCGACGACACCGACGTGCCGGACGCCGACGTCCCCGCCGAGGACGCGCCCGACGACCACCCGGACCACGCGCCGGACGACGACGTCCCCGCCGGCGATCCGGTCAGCGACCCACCGGCTCGCCCCTGAGCACCGCCTCGATGTCCGCCGGCCCGAGCCGCTGGCCCGCCCGCACGGTCTGGCCCGTCGCCACGTAGTAGAAGGCGGCGTCGACCCGGTCCAGCGGCACGTCCTTCCAGCGGGACCAGGCGAGCCGGTAGACGGCAAGCTGCAGCTCCCTGATGCGCATCGCGTCCGGATCGGTGGGGGGTCGGCCGGTCTTCCAGTCCACGACGACGACGCCGCCGTCCGGCTCGGCGAACACCGCGTCGATCCGCGAGCGGAGCACGACGCCGCCGACGGTGGTCTGGACGTCGACCTCCACCGCCACCGGCGTGCGGTCCGCCCACACCGACCCGAGGAACGTGGCCCGGAGTGCGGCCAGGTCCGCGTCGTCGATCACCGAGTCGTCGTCGGCGCCCGGCAGGGCGTCGACATCAACCAACGCGGCCGCACCGAAGTACGACTCCACCCAGGCGTGGAAGGCGGTCCCCCGTCGGGCGACGGTCGACGGGGCCATCGGCACCGGCCTGCGCAGCTGGCGTGCGAACTCCCCCCGGTCGTCCGCCAGCCGAACGAGCGCAGAAGCGGACAGGTGGCTCGGGAGTACCGGCGCGCTCCGTTCTGCGCGCTGCTCGCGGCGCTCGTCCAGGAGAAGGTCCGCCACGGAGGTGAGGTCGGCGCCGGCGCCCGTCCGGAGGGACGCGACCCGAGACCCGTCGCTACCCGCGCTCGCGCCGACGGAGACACCGGCCGACGGCCCCGCCACGTCGGCGGATGGCACCTCGGAGCCGAGCAGGTCGCGCACGGCGAGCGCAGCCCGCTCCACGGCGTCCTGCCGCGCGCCGAGCGCCTGCTCCCTCGGCCAGCGTTCGGGCACCGGCTCGGCCCCCTGCGGCCTGGCGGGCGTCGCGCCCGCGGCCGGGTCGTCCGCCCAGCACAGGTAGGCGAGCGCGGAGCTCCCCGGCGGACCGTCGCCCGCGATCTCGGTGAGGAACGGCGAGAGGGCCGTCGGCGCGACGCCCTTGCCCCACCGCGACCCGGCGAGGAGCAGGTGCGAACGGGCACGCGTGATCGCCACGTACGCCAGCCTGCGCTCCTCGGCGTGGTGGTTCTCCGCCTGCGCGTCCTTGTAGTCCTCCAGCCGGCGCACGACGTCGGTGAGATCGCCGACCCCGTCCAGGTCGAGGTCGGGCAGGGCCTGGCGGTCTCCCCGCAGCGGGGTGGGCAGGGCAGCCCGATCCGTCACCCACCCGGATGACTGCGCACCCACCGGGAAGGTCCGCTCAACCAGCCCGGGCACCGCCACGACGTCCCACTCCAGCCCCTTCGCGGCATGGACGGTGAGCAGCTGGACGGCGTCGGGGTCCATCTCGGTGACCGGTGCCTCCAGCCCCCGCTCCTCACTGACGGCGGCGTTGAGCCAGGCGAGGAAGCCGCCCAGCGTGGCGCTCCCGTCGGCGTCGAAGTCGGCTGCGACCTGCCTGATCGCGTCCAGGTGCGCCCGGGCCGCCGAGGGCGTCGGGCCGGGCCGGGCCGCCACCTCGATGTCGAGCCGGAGGAGTCGCTCGGTCTCGGCCACGAGGTCCGCCACCGGGAGGTAGGTGTGGCTGCGGATGCCCCGCAGCACCTCGGCGAGGTCGACGAGCCGGGCCCGACCGAGCGGCGACAGGGACCGACCATGCCTGCTCACCCACGTCGGCCTCGGCAGCTCGTCGAGGGCATCGACGATGCTCCGCTCGTCCACCGGCTCCCGCGGCGGGTCGGAGGGCGCGGGCTCACGGCCCTGGACCGCCCGGGCGGTGGCTGCCGAATGGCCACCGGCGAGCTCGCGGGACCAGTCGGCCAGCGCGTGCAGATCCGCCAGGCCGAGACGTGCCCGCGGCCCGGTGAGCAGCCGCATCAGGGAGTCGCCGCGGGACGGGTCGTGGGCTGCCTCGAGCGCGGCCACCAGGTCGACGACCTCCGGCACGGTGAGCAGCCCGCCCAACCCGATCACCTCGACCGGCAGCCCGGCGTCGAGCAACGCCGAGTGCACCAGGGGGAACTGGTCGCGCTTGCGGCACAGCACCGCCGCGCTCACCGGCTTGCCCCGCGCGCCCGACGCCCGCCGCCGGTCGGCGAGCTCGGTCCGGCGCGCCGCGATGAACGCGGCCACCGCGCGCGCCTCCTCCTCGACCGTCTCGGTGACCGCGACGGCGACCTCTCCCGCACCCGCATGAGGTGCCGCCACGAGCAGGGGCAGGCGGAGACGGTCCGATCCCGCCGTGCGCAAGGGCTCCGAGACGACGTTGGCCGCGCCCAGGATCGCCTCGTCGTTCCGCCACGAGGTGGACAGGTGCAGCACCGGCGCCGGTCGCCCGGCTCCCCCGGGAGGTGACCCGGCCGGAGCCGGACCCCCGTCGGCCACCGGGAACTGCTCACCGAACCGCTCCAGCCCCCCGGCGCTCGCCCCCCGCCACCCGTAGATGGACTGGTGCGGGTCGCCGACCGCGGTGACGGGGTGCCCCACCCCGTCACCCGACAGGTCCCCGAACAGGTGCCGGAGCAGCGTGAGCTGGGCCACCGAGGTGTCCTGGTACTCGTCGAGCAGGACCACCCGGAACCGGGCCCGCTCGGCCGCCCCGACCTCGGGCACCTGGGCCGCCAGCCGCGCGGCGAGCGCCACCTGGTCGGCGAAGTCGATCAGGTCCCGCTGCCGCTTGCGGACGGTGAACTCCTCGACGAGGTCCATCATCCGGGCGCGGACCTCCACGGCGTCCCGGGCATCGGCCGCCGCCTTGGGGCCACCGACGCGGCGACCGGACCCTGGCGGGAGCGCGTCGAGCCGCTCGACCCACCGAGCGACGAAGCCCCGCACGTCGTCCGGGGTCCTCAGGTGCTCGGCGAGGGCGCCGGCCAGGCTCAGCACGGCCTTCGTGTAGGTCGAGGCAGACAGGTTGCCGCCGAGGTCGTCCGGCCACGTCGTGACGACGTCGTAGGCGAGCTGCCACCGCGCCGCCTCGCCCAGCAGCCGCGCCGACGGCTCAACACCGAGCCGTAGCCCGTGCTCGCCGACGATCCCCGCGGCGTAGGCGTTGTAGGTGGACACCGTGGGCGCGACGAGGGCGGCGCCCGGCGAGGTGTCCGAGACTCCCAGCACGCGGTCCAGCGCGCGCAGCCGCCGCCGGACCCGGTCCGAGAGCTCACCCGCCGCCTTGCGGGTGAACGTCAGCCCCAGCACGCGGTCCCGCTCGACCAGTCCGTTCGCCGTCAGGTACACCACCCGCGCCGTCATGGTCTCGGTCTTGCCCGATCCCGCGCCCGCCACCACGAGCAGGGGCTCCAGCGGCGCCTCGATCACCGCGACCTGCTCGGGCGTGGGGGTGTCGAGCCCCAGCAGCTCGGCGATCCGGGACGCGCTCAACCGGGCGCTCATCCGCCCACCACCCGCCCCTCGGGCCGCAACGGGCAGCAGCGCTGGACCGGGCAGGACCGACACAGCGAGCTGGTGGAGGCGACCATCGCCGACCCGCTCACCACCTGGGCCACCTCGTCGACGAGGGAGTCGACCCAGTCCGGCTCGCCGTCCTTGGCCAGCGACGGCTGGCCCCGCTCGCTGAAGCCCGCCGTCGTGCCACCCACGTAGACGAGGGCCGCCCCGCCGGGACCCGCCCCCGGCGCGACGTCGTCGAACGCCCCGGCGCGCACGGCCAGCTGGTAGGCGCCGAGCTGCGGGTTGCGGGCCGCGTCCTTCACGGTGACGGCCGACGCCCCCGTCTTGAAGTCGATCACCCGCACCGAGCCGTCGGCGTCGCGCTCCAGCCGGTCGACCTTCCCGCGCAGCACGACGCGACCGAGCTCCACCTCGAACGGGCGCTCGACGTCGATCATCGCGGGGTTCTGCCTCAGGTAGGCGGCGAGGCGGCGCACCATCCCGTCCGCCCGGCGCTGCTGGATCGCGCCCATCCACCCGTCCGGGAGGCCGAGGGAGTCCCACTGCTCGGCGACGGCCCCGGCGAGCTCCGCCTCGTCACCGTGCGGCAGGGCGGCGGCCACCGCGTGCACGAGGGTGCCGAGGGACATCTCGGTGGATTCCGCCGTGGTGCCACCGGCGGTCTCCAGCGCCCAGCGCAGGGCGCACGTCCAGGCCGCCTCGATGCGGGACGGCGACAGGGGCACCCGCGCCCCGTCGGGGTACAGCGGAGCGTCCGTGGACGCTCCGCCCACCCCGTACCACTGGTCCGGGTGCGCCCCGGGCACGTCCTCGGCGACGAGCCTGGCCAGCAGCCGGGCGGCCGGGTGGTCCTGCGTCGGCGCCCCCTCCGCCGAGGCGGGCGTACCCGCCGACAGGTCCGCCTCGAGCCAGGCCCGACACTGCGCGACGACCGCCCGCAGGTCCAGCGCGGCGGGAACGGTCACCAGCCGGTGGTCGGTCGACTCGTCGTCGGGCCCCGGGTCGATCAGGTCGACGAACGGGGACGGCTGGTGGTCGTTGTCGCGCACCGCCGTGACGACCAGCCGCTGCCTCGCCCGGGAGACGGCGACCGCGAACGCCCGCAGCTCGTCGTCGAGCACCGCCGCGCGCGCCTGGGCGAACGTGTCCCCGGGCACCGCACGCCCGGCCAGGACCTCGACCAGGTGCTGGGCGCCGAGCAGGTGGTCGCGCAGGCGCAGGTCGGGCCAGACGCCCTCCTGCACGCCCGCCACCACGACGACGTCCCACTCGCCACCCGCGGCGCCCGCAGCGGTGACCAGGTCGACGGCGCCGCCGGCGTCGCCCCGCGCCGCGAGGGAGTCCCCCGGCAGGTCCTGGGACTCCAGGTGCTCCCCGAAGGCGGCGACCGGGGCCTGTGGCAGCCGGTCGACGAACTGCTCGGCGGCCGCGAACAGCGCCAGGACGGCATCCAGGTCGCGGTCGGCGCGTGCCCCGCCGGCCCCCCCGGCCAGTGCGGTGTGCCGCCAGGCGGCCGCGAGACCCGTCGCCGACCACAGCGCCCAGAGCACGTCCAGCGCCGTCGAGCCCGGTGCGGCAAGGGCGTCCCGGGCGGCGGCGAGGATCAGGGCGAGCCGCTCGATGCCGCGCCGCACCCCCGGGGGCAGGGCGGCGCAGTGCCGCGGATCGGCCGCCGCCTCCACGAGCAGCTCGTCGCTCGATCGGACACCTCCGCCGGCGAGCTCCTCCATCCGCAGCGCCCGGCGCAGGCGCCGCAGGCCCACGGCGTCCAGCCCGCCGATCGGCGACAGGAGCAGCTCGGCGACCGCCTCGGCCGTGAGGCTCTCCGGATGCACCACGCAGTCGAGGGCAGCGAGCAGCGGGCGCACCGCGGGCTCGGCCCGCAGCGGCAGGTCTGAGCTGGCCACCGCCACCGGCACCTGGGCGTCCACCAGCGCCCGGCGCACGGTCGCGACCTGGGCCCCGGAGCGGACCACCACCGCCATCCGCTGCCAGGGCACGCCGTCGTGCAGGTGCGCGTCCCGGAGCAGGTACGTCACATACGCGGCCTCCTGGGCGGGCGAGCGCAGCAACGCGACCTCGGCGCTGCCGGGCCGGACGGCCCCGACGCTCTCCGGTGCGGGCACCGCCGCCGCCCGGCGCTGCCCGCGGCCCGGCCCCCGGATCTGGTCGGTCACCGAGCGGACCACCGCCCGCAGCCGCGGCCCGTGCCGCCACACGCCGGTGAGCACCATCTGGTCGGCACCGAAGGCCCCCAGCTCGCTCCCCGACGGCAGTGTCGCCCGGTCCACCAGCGCCGGCATCGCACCGCGGAAGCTCTGGACCGCGGCGTCCGGATCGGCGAGCAGCACCAGCTCGGCCCCGTCGCCGACCAGCACGTGCAGCAGCCGCGCGGTCGCGGCGGTCGACTCCTGATGGTCGTCCACCACCACCAGCCGCCATCGGGGGCGCGGGGCACCGGGCAGCTCGACCTCCCAGGCCCCCAGCGCCTCGGCCGCCTCATCGATGATCACCGCCGGGTCGAAGCGCGCACCGGAGTCGGGCGTGCCGGTGCGCAGGCGGGTGACGTCGAGGTACTCCGCGTACACGGTCGCCGCGGCCACCCACTCCGGGCGCGCGTGCTCCCGGCCGAGCCGGCTCAGGTCTGCCGGACCCAGACCGCGCTCCGCGGCGCGCATCAGGAGGTTGCGCAGCTCGTCGCGGAAGGTGCGCAGGCCGGTTGCCTCGGCGGGCACCGATGCCGGCCACGCCACGCCCGTGCCCTCGCCGGCCGCATGGCCCGCGAGCAGCTCGGCCAGGATCAGGTCCTGCTCCGGACCGCTGATCAGGGTGGGCACCGGCTCACCCAGGAGGGACGCCCGGGCGCGCAGCACGGAGAACGCCGACGACGACGCCGTCCGCACCGCCGGCTGTCCCGTGGTGCGCTCGAGGTGGGTGGCCAGCTCGTCGCGGAGCCGGGCGGCCGAACGCCTGGTCGGGGTGAGGAACAGGATGTCGTCGGCGGAGAGCTCGTCCCGCGCCACCCGGTCCGCCACGATGTGCAGCGCCGTGCCGGTCTTGCCCGTGCCCGGAGCGCCGAGCACCAGGAGCGCCCCCCCGCGGTGCTCGATCGCCCGCGCCTGGTCGGGGTCGGGCCTCGGCCATGGCGCGCGCGCGGCGGGCGGGGCGAGGGGGGTCACGGAGACGATCCCACCACGGAGCGGTGACACCCGAGCGTCACTCGGCGCCTCGCTCGCCGCCCGTCAGGCGGTGGACCTCAGGCCGGGGCGGGGAACGGCCACGCGTTGGGCAGGCAGGGCGCGACCGCGATCGTCTGCTGCTGCATGATCGGGGCGAGCTGCCCGGAGGCCGGGCAGGAGGTGTGCTGGCGCCCCAGGAGGTGCCCGACCTCATGGTTGACCACGTACTGCCGGTACTGGGTCAGGTCGCTGAACTCGTCGGTCGCCTGCACCCAGCGGGTGTGGTTGATCGCGGCGTGGCCGTAGCGACCGCACGAGTAGATGCCCCTCGTGTTCAACGGGGCGCACATCGCGTCCACCTTGGCCGGGGACGCGAGCACCACCCGGATCTGCGCCGTGCCGTCGGTCCGTGCGAAGGACATCGAGGCGTCGCCCCCCCAGCCACGGGGGTCGTTCAGCGTCTCCATCACGAAGTCGGCGAACGCCTCGCCGTCGACGTCCAGGCCTTCCTCGAACTCCACCCGCACGGTGCGGACCGTGCGCTCGGGGTGAGGCGCGGCCTCGGCCCCCGGCACGACGACGAGGGTCCCCGTCGCGGACGAGGGCACGGCGTCGCTGAGCACCCCGGCCCGCCGCTCGGCGAGCGTCAGACCATCGGCGAGGATCATCGTGTCCGCGAGCGCCTCGGGATCGGCCGGCGGAGCGGTGGAAAGGGGTGACGGTTCCGGCGTCAGGGTCTCCTCGACGAGCGCCGGCGGTTCCTGATCGACGTCCCCCGCGGTGACCTCACCCCACGCGGGATCGCCGATCGCCACCGCCTGCCCGGTCACGACGGCCCCCGCTGCGATGCCGGCCCCCATCGCCAGTCCGCCCACGACGACCATGACCAGGGGTCCGAACCGCCGGCGCCGGGGGTGACGCCGTGGCGCCCGGGCGGCGTCCGCGGGCTCCGCGGGTGCCCGGACGCTCTCGGCGCGACGGCGACTCACCCGTCCATCGTGACATCCCGGACCCCGTGGCGCAGCAACATCCCTCAACGCCCACCAGGCATGGCTAGCATCGTGAGGTGACCGATCCCCCGCAGCGGAGCCGCGCACCGCGGATGACCCGCGCGGAACGCCGGGCCCAGATCATGCTGGTCGCGCAGGAGCTGTTCGCCCGGGACGGCTACCACCACGTGGCGATGGACGACATCGCGTTCCAGGCGCAGATCAGCAAGCCGGTGCTCTACCGGCACTTCGACTCCAAGCTCGACCTGTACCTGGCGGTGGTGGATCAACGGGGCGAGGCGCTGGTCGCCGCGATCACCGAGGCGCTCGCCGCCGTTGACGTCGGGGCGGCCAGCGGACGGTCCATGGTCCGCGCGATCGTCGCCTCCTACATGCAGTTCGTCGACGAGGCCGGGGAGTCCTCCGCCCTGCTCTTCGAGTCCGACGTCACCCGGGACGCCGATGTGCGCAACCGGGTGGAGAACGCCTCCGCGCAGGCCGCCGACGCGATCTGCACCGGGCTGCACGAGCTCGCCGGTCTCCCCGCCGCGCATGCCTCGCTGCTCAGCACTGCCCTGGTGGGGATGGCCCAGGTCGCGGCGGCCAGCCGCTACCGGTCGGCACGCGACGGCGAGCCCGAGGTCGACATCGAGGAGACCATTGATCTCATCACCCAGGTGGCGTGGCGCGGCGTGGCCGGCCTGGTCAAGGAGCGACCCGAACCGCGCGCCTGACCGCAGGCTGCATAGGATGACCGGCATCGGATGCACTGAGGAGGACTGCGTGGAGATCACCATCGGCGTGCAGCACATCGCGAGAGAGCTGGTCCTGGAGACCGATCAGACAGCGGATGCCGTGGTCAAGAGCGTGCGCAAGGCCTTGGAGGCGGGCGCCCCCGTCGAGCTCACCGACTCCCGCGGCCGCACGGTGATCATCCCCGACGGCGTGCTCGGCTACATCGAGATCGGCGCCGAGGCCCGGCCGGTCGGGTTCCACACCCTCTGAGGACGGGCCCGTAGTAGGCCCCACGATCGCTACGCCGTCAGACCGAGCCGGGCCATCCGCCGGGTGTGCTCCCCCGTCAGCACGGCGAAGAGCCGCTGCTGGACGCAGTCCCCGTCGGGCAGGGCGGGCTCCAGCAGGGCGCGGAGCTGAGGATTGGCGACCAGCACGCGTTGCACGACGCCGAGCGCCTCGCCCACCAGCCGCCGGCCCCACAGCGCGAGCCGGGACGCCAGGACGGCGTCGGAGTCCGTCGCCGTCGTGAGAGCGCGCACCACGAGCGCGCTGTGCCTGTCGTCGGCGAGCAGGTCCAGCACCAGCTCGCGCGTCTCGGCGTCCACCGTGTGGGCGAGCAGTCTGACCAGGTCCTCCTCCACGCCGTACCCGACGTATGCCTTGAGCAGCCGCTCCCACCAGGTTCCCGCGGGCGTCCGCTCGTCGAACTCGCCGAAGGTCCCCAGGAAGGGCTGCACGGCCTGCTCGAGGTCGGCGTCGAGCTCGGCCACCCGAACGGCGACGCGCTCCAACCGGGCGAGGGCCTCCCCGCCGAGGCGGGCGAGCTCGATCCGCTCGGCGAGGTCGGGGGCCCGCTCGGCGTCCGCGGCGAGCCTCGAGAATGCGGCGAGCTCGCAGTTGGCGAGCAGTCCCAGCACCGCGAGCGAGGCTGGCAGATCAGGCACGGCGTCGGTCACTGCGCAAGGCTAGCGGGGGCTGTCCGGTAGCATGGGGGTGTTCGACGGTTGACCGGTCATCTCGACCTCGCCCCTGCACGACGCAGCATGGGCGCAAAACTTCGTGATCGGCTGCCGACACCATGTCCGCGGTGCGGCCCGCTCCCGGCGCGACCTAGGTCGTGCGGCGCGTGTGGCCCCGTGTGAGGCCGACCGAAAGAGACCACACCTTCATGCCTGACACCACAGACGTGCTGGTCGACGACCAGCCGACAGTCGAGCCCATCCCCGAGCTGACCTTCGCCGACCTGGGCGCCCGCCCGGAGATCGCCGAGGCGCTCGCCGACCTGGGGATCGTCCACCCCTTCCCCATCCAGTCGATGACCCTCCCCGTGGCGCTGTCCCGCCACGACATCATCGGCCAGGCCAAGACCGGCACCGGCAAGACGCTGGGCTTCGGCATCCCCCTGCTCGAGCATGTCGTGTCCCCGGGCGAACCCGGCTTCGACGACCTCCCCGCCCCCGGCAAGCCGCAGGCGCTCGTGGTGGTGCCCACCCGCGAGCTCGCCTCCCAGGTGGCCCGCGACCTGGCCGCCGCCTCGACGAAGCGGACGGTCCGCGTGGTCCAGGTCTACGGCGGACGCGCCTACGAGCCACAGGTCGAGGCCCTCGCCCGCGGCGTCGAGGTCGTGGTCGGCACCCCCGGCCGGATGATCGACCTGATGCGCAGCAAGTACCTCGACCTGACCCGGGTGCGTACCGTCGTCCTGGACGAGGCCGACGAGATGCTCGACCTGGGGTTCCTGCCCGACGTCGAGAAGCTCCTCTCGACCACGCCCGCCTCCAGGCACACCATGCTGTTCTCCGCCACCATGCCCGGCCCGGTCGTGGCGATGGCCCGGCGGTACATGACCCAGCCCACCCACATCCGGGCAGCCGACCCCGACGACCAGGGCGCCACGCTCAAGGCCATCAAGCAGGTCGTCTACCGGGCCCACGCCCTGGACAAGGTCGAGGTGCTCGCCCGGCTGCTCCAGTCCCGCGGCCGGGGCCTGACGATGGTCTTCGTGCGCACCAAGCGCACGGCCGCCAAGGTCGCCGACGAGCTGGCCCAGCGGGGCTTCGCCGCCGGCGCCATCCACGGCGACCTGGGTCAGGGCGCCCGCGAGCAGGCGTTGCGGGCCTTCCGCTCCGGGAAGATCGACGTGCTCGTCGCCACCGATGTCGCGGGACGCGGCATCGACGTCGAGGACGTCACCCACGTGGTCAACTACCAGTGCCCCGAGGACGACAAGGTCTATCTGCACCGCACCGGCCGGACCGGCCGGGCGGGGAAGACGGGCGTCGCCGTCACGTTCGTCGACTGGGACGACATGCCGCGCTGGGGCCTGATCAACAAGGCGCTCGACCTGGGCTACCCGGAGCCGACCGAGACCTACTCGAACTCACCGCACCTGTTCGACGACCTGGACATCCCCGAGGGGGTCAAGGGCACCCTGCCGCGGTCCGCGCGCACCCGGGCGGGGCTCGAGGCCGAGGTGCTCGAGGACCTCGGTGAGACCGGCGGACGCGGCGGGGGACGTGACGCCGGGCGCGGTGGTCGCCCCGGTCACACGGGAGGCCACAGCAGCGCCGGTCGAAGCGCCGGTGGGCACACCGGAGGCCACTCCGGCGGCCACGGCGCGGGAGCCCGCACCTCGGGGGGCCGCAGTGCGGGCTCCAGCCGCGACGAGGGCGCCGGCGAGAAGCGCGAGGGCGGACGTCGTCGTCGGACAGGTCGCGAGCGCACACCCGCCGCGTCCACCGAGGGTGCCGCACCCGAGCACGGCAACGGCGGAGAGGCCCGCGGCGAACGGACCGGCGAGGGACGCCGGCGTCGTCGTCGCACGCGTGGACGCAACGGCGGCAGCGGCCCGGCCGCGGGCGGCAGCACCTCCGCCGAGGCCTGAGCCGTCCCCTTCCGGAAGGACCTGGACCCGACGCTGGGCCCGGGCGCCTTCCGTCCGTCGCGCCTCGTCCGGCGGTCACCTGCGAATGGCCGCATCATGCGTTCATGAGGCTCTATGCAGATGCACCCGGCCTGCGGCTGCGCCAGATCACAGGGGACCTGCTGGTGCTCGCCTGGGTCGTCGCCTGGGTGCTGCTCGGTCGCCTCGCGCACCGCGTGGTCAGCACGCTGGCCGCGCCGGGCGTCACGCTCGAGGACGCCGGGACCTCCCTGCGGGTGGGCCTTCTCGACGTCGGGGAGTCGATGGCCGGTGTTCCACTCGTCGGCGACCAGCTCCGCGAGCCGTTCGCGAGCGCCGCGGGTGCGGCCGGGTCGGTGGCTGACGCCGGCGTCGGGCTCCAGGAGGGCGTCGCGCAGGTGGCCCTGATCATCGCGATCGCCATCGCCGCCTGGCCCGTCCTCGCGGTCGCAGGCTGGTGGATCCGCAGCCGGGTGCGGTTCGCCCGACGAGCAGATGCCGCCCGAAGGCTGGTCGCGACGGACCTCGACCTCTTCGCGCTCCGCGCGGTCGCGACGCTCCCCCTGACGACATTGGCCCGGATCAGTCCGGACCCCGCCGGCGACTGGCGGCGCGGAGACCCCGCCGTCGTGCGGGAGCTGGCCGCGGTGGAGCTCCGGACGCTCGGGCTGCGGCTCCCGAGGGCCGCGGAGGACTGAGCATCACCCGGCCGCGCCCTCGAGGGACGCGCCCTACGCCGCCTCGATGAACGCGAAGATCGCGTCGGCCATGAGCTGCACCGCGATCGCGGCGAGCAGCAGACCGGCGATGCGGGTGACCAGCGTGGTGCCGCTGTCCTTGAGGACGCGGTGGATCACGTTGGCGAATCGCATCGACAGCCAGAGCACCACGTGGACGGCGACGATGCCGAGCGCGATCGCCCACCACTGGGCCGCCTCCTCGGCGCGCTGGACGAACACCATCGTCGCCACGATCGCGCCCGGCCCGGCCAGCAGCGGCGTGCCGAGCGGGACCATGGCCACGTTGACCGACCCCGTCTCCGACGGCTGGGTCTCGTCCATCCGGCCGGTGAGGAGCTCCATCGCCACCAGGAGCAGCAGCAGCCCGCCGGACGCCTGCAGCGCGGGGAGCGAGATGTTCATGTAGTCCAGCAGCTGCTGGCCGAACAGCGCGAAGCTGACGATCACCCCGAAGGCCACCAGGATCGCCTGCCGGGCCGCCCGGTTGCGGCGCTTGGCGGTCATGGTCCCCGTGAGGCCGAGGAACACCGGGACGGTCCCCGGCGGGTCCATGATCACGAAGAGGGTGATGAACACCTCTGCCAGCAGCTGCAGGTCGAGCACGGTACTCATCGTCGCACCACTTTTCCCCGCCCCTGCTCCTCGATCTCGGCGAGCACCTCCGGCGCGGTCAGGTTCTCCCCGATCAGGTTGGGCTTGCCCTGCCCGTGGTAGTCGCTCGCTCCGGTGACCAGCAACCCCCACGACCTCGCCATCGCGGCGAGCCGTTCCTGCTGCTCAGGTGGGTTGTCGCGGTGATGGACCTCGAGGCCGGCCAGACCGGCGTCGACCATCGAACGGATCGTCGCGTCGGAGACCACCCGGCCGCGCGCGACGGCGCCGGCGTGGGCGAGCACGGGTACCCCGCCCGCCCGGCGGATGAGCTCGACGGCCCGCACGACGCCGATGGCGTAGTGGGGCACGTGGTACCGCGACCCCGTGGCGAGCAGCGAGGTGAAGGCCGCAGACCGGTCCGGGACGTGCCCCCGGGCCACCAGCGCGTCGGCGATGTGCGGACGACCGACGGTGGCCCCCGGTTCGGTCCGCGCCAGGACGTCGTCCCAGGTGAGGTCCAGGTCCGCGCTCAGCCGCTCGACCATGGTCCGCGCCCGGTGCACGCGCGAGCTGCGGATCCGCTCCATCTCGGTCACGAGCGCGGCGTCGTCCGGGTCGTGCAGGTAGCTGAGCACGTGCACGCTCATGTGCTCGGCCGCGCAGGACAGCTCGACACCGCGCACCAGCGCCACGCCGAGCTCCAGCGCCGCACGGGCGGCCGCCTCCCAGCCGAGCGTGGAGTCGTGGTCGGTGAGCCCGACGACGTCCAGCCCGGCCTGCGCGGCGGCGGCGATCACCTGCTCCGGAGCATCGGTGCCGTCGGACACGACGGAGTGGGTGTGAAGATCGATGCGCACCCGCCAAGGGTAGGGGCCCGGGCCGGGTCGTCCGGCCCCGCGGTGGGCCTGAGGTCGTCGTCGTCGTCCGCCGGCGGTGGGACCATGGTCGCCATGACCGACCTGAGCGAGGAAGGCGCGACGCCGGAACCCGGCGCCGCTGCCCCACCCCAACCGCAGACCACCCAGCCGCTCGACGAGCGGGCCTCCAACCGCTCCCAGCGACCGGCGTCGAAGGCCTTCCGCACCTTCATCGCAGGCGACTGGGCGCCGCGCCCCGACACCCCGCCGGACCCCGCGGCCGCCGCGCCCTTCGCCGCGGCCCGCCGCGATCGCATCTCGGCGCGGTTCCCCGGCGAGCGGCTGGTGCTCCCCGCCGGGCCGCTGGCCACCCGGTCCAACGACACCGACTACCGGTTCCGCCCGCACTCGGCCTTCGCGCACCTGACCGGCCTGGGCTCGGACCAGGAGCCCGACGCCGTGCTGGTGCTGCACCCGACCGACGACGGCCACCACGCCGTGCTCTACTTCCGTCCCGCGGCGCGCTCGGACACCGAGGAGTTCTTCGCCAACCCCCGGTACGGGGAGCTCTGGGTCGGCGCCCGACCCACCCTTGGCGACCTCGCGGCCCTGACCGGCATCGACACCGCCCCCCTCGACGAGCTGATCGACGTGGTCGGCAAGGACGTCGGGACCGGCGGCGTGCGCGTGCGGGTGGTGCCCGGAGCGGACGACGGCGTCGCGGCGCTCGTGGACGCGGCGCGGCTGGACTCGGTGTCCGAGGACGAGGCGCAGTCCGCCGATGCCGAGCTCGCCGAGGTGCTCAGTGAGCTGCGCCTGGTCAAGGACCCCTTCGAGATCCAGCAGATGCGCCTGGCGATCGCCGCGACGGTCACGGGGTTCGAGCGGATCGTCCTCAACCTCGGCCGGGCCGTCGGCCACCGCAGGGGCGAACGGGTCATCGAGGCGACGTTCGACGGCCACGCCCGCGAGGAGGGCAACGCCGTCGGGTACGAGACGATCGCCGCGTCGGGCGACCATGCGACGACGCTGCACTGGATCCGCAACGACGGCGTCGTGCGCGAAGGCGACCTGGTGCTCGTCGACGCGGGCGTCGAGGTCGAGAGCCTCTATACCGCGGACATCACCAGGACGCTGCCCGTCTCCGGGCGCTACACCGACGTGCAGCGGCGGGTCTACACCGCCGTGCTGGACGCCGCCAACGCTGCCTTCGAGGCGGCGCGACCCGGGTCGCGCTTCCGGGACGTGCACGCCGCGGCCATGGGGGTGATCGCCGCGCGGGTGGCCGAATGGGGCCTGCTGCCGTGCACAGCCGAGGAGTCGCTCGACCCGGAGGGGCAGTACCACCGGCGCTGGATGGTGCACGGCACGAGCCATCACCTGGGGATCGACGTGCACGACTGCGCGCAGGCCCGCCGCGAGATGTACCTGGACGCCGTGCTCGAGCCGGGGATGATCTTCACCATCGAGCCGGGCCTGTACTTCAAGGCGGACGACCTCGCGGTGCCAGAGGAGTACCGGGGCATCGGGGTGCGGATCGAGGACAACGTGCTGATCACCGCCGACGGCAACGAGAACCTGTCGGCGGCGCTCCCCCGACGGCCCGAGGACGTCGAGGCCTGGATGGCCGGCCTGCTCGCCGACTCGCACTGAGAGTGATCATGCAGAGTCTGCCCGGGCAGACTCTGCGCGATCACGACCGCGAGGGCGGCAGGCGCCCCGCCTGCTCGACGGCCCGACGCAGCAGGAACTCGACGTGGGCGTTGGTGCTGCGTAGGTCGTCGGCGGCCCAGCGGGCCAGTGCCTCGTGGACGACCGGGTCCAGCCGGAGCAGCATGGCCTTCCGCTCCCGGGCGCCGCGCGGCGGCGGGTCCCTGTCGGAAGACCCGCCGCCGGCCTGCACCTCACTCATCCGGCCGCTCTCGCCGTCGGGCAGTTCACTGGTACAGGGTGCCCGTGTTCACCACGGGCGTCGCGCGGGAGTCCCCGCAGAGCACCACCAGCAGGTTGGACACCATCGCGGCCTTGCGCTCCTCGTCGAGCTCGACGATGCCCTCGCGGTTGAGCTGGTCGAGCGCCATCTGCACCATGCCGACCGCACCTTCAACGATCCGGGACCGTGCGGCCACGACCGCCGCGGCCTGTTGCCTCTGGAGCATCGCCTGGGCGATCTCCGGCGCGTAGGCGAGGTGGCTGATCCGCACCTCCAGGATCTCCAGGCCCGCGACCGATGCCCGCGCGGCCACCTCGTGCGCCAGCTCGAGGGAGATCTGATCGGTCGACCCTCGCAACGAGTCGGCGTCGTCGGGGCCGTCGTACGGGTAGGCCCCCGCCACGTGACGGACCGCCGCCTCGGACTGGACGTGGATGAACTCGTCGTAGTCCTCGACCGCGAAGGTCGCCTTGGCCGTGTCGGCCACCTGCCAGACGATGATCGCCGCGATCTCCACAGGGTTGCCGACCGCGTCGTTGACCTTCATCCGGCTGGTCTCGAAGTTGCGCACGCGGATCGAGGCGGTCTGCCGCGAGGTCAGAGGTAGCAGCCAGATGAACCCCTGCTTGCGCACCGTCCCGACGTAGCGTCCGAAGAACTGGATCACCCGGGTCTGCCCGGGCGGCACGACTGTCAACGCACCGACGATGAGCGCAAAGACCAGGTATCCGACGACGCCCGGGAACCAGAGCCACGCGATCTCACGTGCCTCCATCGCGATGAATGCCCAGGTGCCGAGGCCCGCCGCGGCGATCGCCACGAGCAGGCCCAGGAAGCCGTCGGCGATCCAGGCCGGACGCTCCTTGATGCTCACGGCGGCTGCGTGATGGCCGACTGGTGCTGCGGACGGCTCCAGCTGGGGGTCCCGCTCGACGACGGTGGTCATGCTCGTGCCCTTCTCGGCGGTGTGCGCACGCCGGTGTGGTGTGCCATCAAAGTGATATCACAACCACCGTGGGCCACGGTACTCCGTTCGGGTGACCGTGCGGGGTCCGGCCCGGCGGACCCCGCACGGTCACCGGGAGGGCTGGGTCGGCGGGTCGGTCGGGGGCTGGCCGCCCTGGGTCGGAGGCTGACCGCCCTGGACCGGAGGCTGTCCGCCCTGGGTCGGGGGCTGTCCGCCCTGGGTCGGAGGCTGTCCGCCCTGGGTCGGGGGCTGGCCGCCCTGGGCGGGCGGGTACCCCAGCGGCGGCTGACCCTGGGTCGGGGGCTGGCCTGGCCCGGGCTGCGGCCACTGCCGGTTCCCGCCAAGCTCGGCGAGGATCCCGCGCGCCCGGTGGGCGTGCTCGGCCGCGCAGAGCAGGGCGTACGACGCCGCCACGATCTGACTCGACGAGGTGAAGTCCCGCTTGCCCCCCGTGAGGCTGTAGGAGATGACCGAGAACAGGATGCCGAACGCGGCGCCGATGGCCATCGCCGGCAGGATCGGGCCGAACAGCTGGTCGGAGGTGGAGAAGATCGAGAGCAGCAGCCCGACGAACAGACCGAACCACGCGCCGGTGGCCAGACCCGCGAGCGCCACCCGCGAGTAGCTCAGGCGCCCCGTGACCCGCTCCACCATGCGCAGGTCCGTGCCGACGATCGTGACGTGCTGCACGGGGAACTCCTTGTCGGCCAGGTGGTCGACGGCCTTCTGCGCCTCGAGATAGGTGCTGTAGGCGGCCACCTGTTCACCGCTGGGCAGCGTCGGCACCCGCGGCACGTTGGCGTTCCGGTTCATCGTCATACCCCAATCCTCCCTCATCGAGCGCATCCGGGGCCACGGCACCGGCCCGAGGGACGCCGCGCCCGCCGGACGCCCCCCTCGACCACCCGTCGGCGACCGAGCGCCTCAGCCCGCCGCGGCGGTCCCGCGGATACGCTGGCGTGCGTGAGCAGCGTCGGAACCCGGGTCTTCGTCGCCCGCCTGGCCGGAACCGCCGTCTTCGACCCGATCGGCGACCAGGTCGGACGGGTGCGCGACGTCGTCGTGCTGATCCGGTCCAAGGGGCTGCCCCAGGCGGTGGGCCTGGTGGTCGAGGTGCCCGGGCGCCGTCGGGTGTTCCTGCCTCTGACCCGGGTCACCAGCATCGATCCCGGTCAGGTGATCAGCACCGGCCTGGTCAACATGCGCCGGTTCGAGCAGCGCCCCGCCGAGACCCTCGCCATCGGGGAGCTCCTGGACCGAGCGGTGGAGTTCAGCGACGGCTCCGGCTCGGGCACGATCATCGACCTGGCGCTGGAGCAGCAGCGCAGCCGCGACTGGCTCGTCACCCAGCTGTTCGTGCGTCGTCGCAGCCCGGGCAAGGGCGGGCTGATGCGCCGGCGCGGCGAGACCCAGCTGGTCGACGTGCAGGACGTCCGCAGCCTGGCCGCCACCGCCGAGCTCCAGGCGGCGGACCTGCTGCTCGCCTCGTACGCCGACCTCAAGCCCGCCGACCTGGCCGACGCGCTCCAGGACCTGTCCAGCACCCGACGGCTCGAGGTCGCCACCGGGCTGAACAACGAGCGCCTCGCGGACGTGCTCGAGGAGCTGCCCGAGGACGACCAGGTCGCCATCCTGTCCGGGCTCGGCGTGAACCGGGCCGCGGACGTGCTCGACGCGATGCAGCCCGACGACGCCGCCGACCTCCTCAGCGAGCTGCCGGTGGAGCAGGCGGCCGAGCTCCTCGAGCTCATGGAGCCGGAGGAGGCGCGGGACGTCCGCCGGCTGCTGGCCTACGAGGACGACACCGCCGGAGGTCTGATGACCACCGAGCCGGTCATCCTCGGCCCGGAGACCCCGATCGCCGCGGCCCTCGCCCACGTGCGACGCGAGGACCTGACCCCGGCGCTCGCCTCGATGGTGTTCGTCACCCGCCCGCCGCTGGAGACCCCGACCGGTCGGTTCCTCGGCGTCGTGCACATCCAGCGGCTGCTTCGCGAGGCGCCGCACGACCTGATCGGCGCCTACATCGACACGGAGATCGAACGCGTGGCGCCCGAGGCACCGCTGGGCCAGATCACCCGGGTGCTGGCGACCTACAACCTGCTCGCCCTGCCCGTGGTGGACGCGGAGCGGACTCTGCTCGGCGCGGTGAGCGTCGACGACGTGCTCGACCACCTGCTCCCCCAGGACTGGCGCGAGAACGACGCCGAGGACACCGACCGCACGATGGCCGAGCAGCAGGAGGCCAACCGTGGTTGACCGCCTGGACACCCCGAAGGACACCCGCCGCACGTGGCGCCCCCGGCTCGACCCCGACATGGTGGGTCGCGGCGCCGAGGCCTTCGCCCGCTTCATGGGCACCGGGCGGTTCCTGCTCTACATGACGGCGTTCGTCATCGTGTGGGTCACCATCAACGCGGTCGCCCTGTTCGGCCTGCGCTGGGACCCCTACCCGTTCATCCTCCTCAACCTGTTCTTCTCGGTGCAGGCCTCCTACGCGGCGCCGCTGATCCTGCTCGCGCAGAACCGGCAGGACGACCGCGACCGGGTCTCGCTGGAGCAGGACCGCCAGCGCGCCGAGCGGTCGCTGGCCGACACGGAGTTCCTGGCCCGCGAGATGGCGGCCCTACGCATCTCGATGGGCGATGTGGCCACCCGCGACTTCATCAGGTCCGAGCTGCGCGACCTCCTCGACGCGCTCGGGACCGACGCCGACGACGGCGTCCGGCCCCCGACGTCGCCCGCGGACACCGCGCGTCCCGCCCGGGACACTGCGGAGGGCTGACCGCCTCCAGGGCGGCTACCGGGTGCTCTCGGCGGCCACGGCCCGGATCCGCTCGACCAGCCCGGCATCGCCGGTCACCTCGAGCCCGCTCGCGTCGGCGCGTCCCCACAGCCACAGGTCCAGCTCCCACGCGTGGCCCGTCACCTGGGCGTCGACCGGCCCCGCGGCGGCGCCTGCCAGCCGACTCACGCGGACCGCGTCCCGGTCCCCGGCGGAGCCCGGCTCACCGTCCCCCGTCCGGCGGCCCAGCGCGAGCTCCCACCACCCCGGCAGGTTCGAGCTGGAGAGCAGCACCCGCGCGCCCTCGGGGACGAACGTGCCCTGCCCGTCGTGTCCCTCCAGCTGGACCGTGAGCACCTCGTCGACGCCGTCGAGGGCCAGCTCGGCCGAGGGCGGGCGCACGTCGACGCCCGCGGCCAGCTCCGCGTCGACGCGGTGGATGAGCGCCTCGTGCGCCTGACGCCGCGCGAGCCACGCGATCGACCCGCCCGCCGGGTGCCAGGACCACGACGCGTCCGAGGGGCTCCGCTGCCCGAGGGCGCCGAGGAGCTCCGTGCCCGCGCGCGCGACGAGGGTGCGCAGCGCGGCGACGTCACCCGGGTGGTCCAGCGGGACGACGTCGTCCGTGTCTGCGCCGCCCGCCACCTGCGCCCAGAAGTGCTGCACCTCGGCCACGTGCCACAGCAGGTCGGCGACGCTCCAGCCCGGGCACGACGGGACCGGGGCCGCGGCATCGACGCCGGCGAGCACCTCGATGAATCGCTCGGACTGCTCACGGATGGCGACCACCAGGGTCTGATGCTCCATGCCGCCGAGGGTACGCGCGCCGCCGCACCCCGGCTCCGTCAGCGGCGTCGGGGGTTGCGGCCCCGCCCGGGTTCGCCGGACCGGGTGGACCCGCTGCCCCGGAGCGTCCGCCGAGGCCCCCGTCCAAGGTCCCAGGCACCGCGACCTACGATGGATGCCATGTCCGCACCCACCGCCCAGTCCGTGACCGCCGCCCTTGCCGGGGTCATCGACCCCGAGATCCACCGACCGATCACCGAGCTGAAGATGGTGCGGTCCGTGGAGGTCGTCGACGGGCCCGACGGCGCGGACGTCGTCGTGGGCATCGACCTCACCACCGCCGGGTGCCCCCTGAAGGACACGATCACCCGCGACGTGACCGCGACGGTCTCCGGGCTGGAGGGCGTGGCCTCGGTGCAGGTGGCTCTGGGCGTGATGGACGACGAGCAGCGCACCGAGCTGCGCAGCATGCTGCGTGGGGGCGCGCCGGAGTCGGTGATCCCGTTCGCCCAGCCGGACAGCCTCACCCGGGTGTACGCGGTCGCCTCGGGCAAGGGCGGCGTCGGCAAGTCCTCGGTCACCGCCAACCTGGCCGTGGCGATGGCGGCCGAGGGCGTGAAGGTCGGCGTGGTCGACGCCGACGTCTACGGGTTCTCCATCCCCCGCATGCTGGGCATCACCGGGACGCCGACCAAGGTCGGCGAGATGATCCTGCCCCCGGTGGCACACGGGGTGAAGGTCATCTCGATCGGCATGTTCGTGCCGCCCGGGCGTCCCGTGGTGTGGCGCGGGCCGATGCTGCACCGGGCGCTCGAGCAGTTCCTGGCCGACGTGTACTGGGGCGACCTCGACGTCCTGCTGCTCGACCTGCCCCCGGGGACCGGCGACATCGCCATCTCCGTAGCCCAGCTGATCCCGTCCAGCGAGCTCATCGTGATCACGACGCCGCAGGTCGCTGCCTCCGAGGTCGCCGAGCGTGCCGGATCGGTGGCGCTGCAGACGCGGCAGAACGTGGTCGGGGTGCTGGAGAACATGTCGTGGCTGGAGCAGCCCGACGGCTCGCGCCTGGAGCTGTTCGGCTCCGGCGGAGGCCAGGTCGTGGCCGACAACCTGGCCCGCGCCACTGGGACCGACGTGCCGCTGCTCGGGCAGATCCCGCTCGACATCGCGTTGCGTGAGGCGGGAGACGCCGGCACGCCGGTGGCCCTGGTTGCTCCGGAGTCCGCATCGGCCACCGTGCTGCGCGAGGTCGCCTACACGCTGGCCCACCGGTCCCGCGGCCTCGCCGGTCGCTCGCTGAACGTCACGCCGGTCCACCAGCACTGACCCGCACCACCGCCGGGTTGGGCGTGTTGCATCGTGTTGGATTCTGACCGATACTGTTCGCATGCTCGCGACCCAGCGGCAGGAGCGGATCCTGTCCGAGATCCGCAGCCACGGGGCCGTGAAGGTCGCCGATCTGGTCGCCGACCTCGATGTCTCGGACATGACGATCCGCCGCGACATCGCCGAGCTGGCGCGCCGCGGCCTGGTCCACCGGGTGCACGGCGGCGCCGTCGACGCCCGTCATGCTGCCCACGAGCCGGGGTTTCGCGCCAAGCGTGAGCTCGCGACCGCCGAGAAGGCGGCCATCGCCCGCGCCGCGCTCGAGCACGTCACACCCGGGTCCGCCATCGCCCTGTCGGCCGGCACCACGACGCACCTGCTGGCCCGGCTGATCGCGGAGGACAGGACGCTGCGCCCGCTCACGGTCGTCACCAACTCGCTGCCGGCCGCAGAGACGCTCGACCGTCCCGACGACCACGGGCTCACCGTCGTGCTCACCGGCGGAACCCGAACCCCGTCCGACGCGCTCGTCGGGCCGATGACCACGCGCACCCTCGAGGCGCTCCGGGTCGACGTGCTGTTCCTCGGCGTGCACGGCATGGACCTGGGCGCCGGGCTCACCACGCCCAACCTGCTCGAGGCGGAGACCAACAGGGCGCTCGTCGCCACGGCCGCGACCACCGTGGTGCTCGCCGATCACACCAAGTGGGGCGCGGTCGGCCTGAGCCGCATCGCCGAGCTCGCCGACGTCGACGTGCTCATCTGCGACGACGCCCTGCCCGCCGACGCTGCCACGGCCCTGGACGACGTCGTCGGGCGTCTGATCCTGGTCGCCACCACCGAGTCCGACCGCCTCAACCCCGAGGTCGTCTCCCACCCACGAGCGGAGCAGGCATGACCGCGTCCGTACGCCGCACCGCGACCCGTCTGGCCGACGGCCGGGAGCTCATCTACTTCGACGACTCCGAGCCGTACGTCTCCGGCGACGCCACCCGCCGTCTGGACGACCCGCGACCGCTCCCCGACCGCTTCGCCCCCGTCCTGGACGACGACGGGGTGCCCCGACCGGTCACGGGACCGGAGATGCGGCTCGATCCGCTCACCGGTGAGTGGATCCCGATGGCGTCCCACCGGATGCACCGCACGTTCCTGCCCGCGGCGCACTCGTGCCCGCTCTGCCCCGCCCGGGCCGACGCCGAGTACAGCGACGGCGAGATCCCGGACACCGACTACGACGTCGTCGTCTTCGAGAACCGCTTCCCCGCCCTGCTCACCGTCCCCGGGACGGACCCGGCGGAGACCCTGGTCGACGACGAGTCGCTCTTCCCGACCCGCCCGGCCGACGGCCGCTGCGAGGTGGTCTGCTTCTCCGCCGACCACAACAGCTCGTTCGCCGACCTCGAGCCCCACCGCGTGCGCACCATCATCGAGGCCTGGGCGGACCGGACCACCGAGCTGTCCGCCCTCCCCGGGGTCACGCAGGTGTTCTGCTTCGAGAACCGGGGCAAAGAGATCGGCGTCACCCTGCCACACCCGCACGGGCAGATCTACGCCCTGCCGTTCGTCACGCCCCGCACCGAGGCCATGCTCCGCCAGGCCGCCGCGCACCACGAGCGAACCGGCGGCAACCTGCTGCGCGACGTGCTCCGTGCCGAGCAGCGCGCGGGCACCCGGGTCGTGATGACGTCCGAGCACTGGACCGCCTACGTCCCGGCCGCGGCGCGCTGGCCCGTCGAAGTGCACCTGGCCCCGCACCGGGACGTGCTCGACCTGCCCGGCCTCACCGGCGCCGAGCGGGACGACCTCGCGGTGGTCTACCCCGAGCTGCTCCGCCGGCTCGATCGGTTCTTCACGAACGACGACGGCTCGCCCATCCCGCTGCCGTACATCGCCGGCTGGCACCAGGGGGTCGTCGGCCGCCGACGGGACCTGGGCCGGCTGCACCTGCAAGTGTTCTCGGTGCTCCGCGCGCCGGGATTGCTGAAGTACCTGGCCGGCGTGGAGTCAGGGATGGCGGCCTGGATCAGCGACACCACGCCCGAGCGCATCGCGGCGCGCCTGCAGGAGGTCGGCCAGTGACCGGGCCGGCGGGCACCTGGGTCGAGGCGTGGGCACGCACCGAGGGTGCGAGCCGTGCGACCGAGGCCTTCCGCTCCCGGTTCGGCGGTGAACCGGACGGGGTGTGGTCGGCCCCCGGTCGCGTGAACGTCATCGGGGAGCACACGGACTACAACGCCGGGCTGTGCCTGCCGATCGCGCTCCCCCACCGCACCTACGTGGCGCTGCGCTCCCGGCCCGACGACGTCGTGACCATCGCCTCCGCGCAGGAGGCCGCCTCTGGCCCGTGGACCGCGGACCTGTCCGACGTCGGGCCGGGCACCGTCACGGGGTGGGGTACCTACGTGGCCGGCGTGGCATGGGCCCTGCGCGAGGCGGGCCATGCGGTGACCGGCTTCGACGCCGTCGTCGACTCGTGCGTCCCGTACGGGTCCGGCCTCTCGTCCTCAGCCGCGCTGGAGTGCGCGGTGGCCGTCGCGCTGGACGAGGTGCACGGTCTCGGCCTGGGCGCCGACGAGGCCGGACGGACCGCCCTGGTACGGGCGTGCATGCGCGCCGAGAACGAGATCGCCGGCGCGGCCACCGGCGGTCTGGACCAGTCCGCCGCGCTGCTCTGCCGGCCCGGGCACGCCCTGGTGCTGGACTTCCGCGACGGGTCGGCCCGGCCCATCCCGTTCGACCTCTCCGCCCACGACCTCGCCCTCCTGGTCATCGACACCCGCGCCGAGCACCAGCACGCCGGGGGCGAGTACGCGGCGCGGCGCTCCGCGTGCGAGCGCGCGGCAGACCTGCTCGGGCTCACGAGCCTGCGCGAGGTCAGCGACCTGGACGCCGCGCTCGACCGGCTGGGCGACCTGGGCGAGGACGCCGGCGTGCTCCGCAAGCGGGTGCGCCACGTCGTGAGCGAGAACGCCCGCGTGGAGCTCACCGAGCAGCTGCTCGCCGCCGGCGACGTGGAGCTGGTGGGCCCCGTGCTGACCGACGGCCACGCGTCGCTGCGCGACGACTACCAGGTCACCTGCCGGGAGCTGGACCTCGCGGTGGACACCGCGGTCGCGGCCGGCGGACTGGGCGGACGGATGGTGGGCGGCGGCTTCGGCGGTTCGGTCATCGTCTTGGTCCGCACCGCCGACACGCACCCGATCGCCGACGCCGTGGTCACCGCGTTCACCGACGCCGGCCTGCGAGCCCCGGCCTTCCTGGTCGCCACAGCAGAGGGCCCCGCCGGCCGGGACTGAGCACCACCGCGCCCGGCATGCCGGACGTAGGCTCATCGGAGGGCCCGCGCCGGTCGCGCGGGACGGGGGAGGTGGCGTGATGCGCGCGGCTGCCGCGAGCGCCGTCGTCGTGCTCCTCACGCTTGTCGGTTGCAGCAGCGAACCGGAGCCGGAGCCGACGCCCGAACCGTCCGCGGGTCCGCTGGAGTCCCTGTTCCAGGAGTACCTGGCCGAGTGGTCCAACGAGGACGTCACCCGCCAGCTCACCCGGATGGAAGAGGCCATCGCCGCGTGCATGGCCGAGCAGGGGTTCGGCTACACGCCGGTCGACTACTCCGCGGTCGACGTGGACTTCCTGGGAACCGACCTCGGTGTCGACCCCGGCACCCTCGAGTTCGCCGAGCGTTACGGGTACGGCCTCACCACCGACCCCTGGGGGGTCGGTGGCCTGGACCCCGACGCGCTCGAGGACCCGAACGCCGAGTACGTCGCCGCCATGTCGGAGGCCGAGCAGGAGGCGTACCGCACGGCCCTGTACGGGAAGTTCGGGGAGCCGAACGCGTCGGGCCAGATGCCCGACGACGAGGCGCTCGCCGACTACTCGTGGCGGGACGCCGGCTGCACCGGTCTGGCGCAGCAGCAGGTGCTGACCGGCGGTGGCGCCGTCGAGGACGAGCAGTTCC
>Ga0209347_1000359_pt1 | contig 122978 bp, 109 predicted proteins | sample AutmiccommuBRH23_FD_187382 | JGI IMG/M metagenome (GOLD analysis project Ga0209347, IMG submission 187382) | Deep subsurface microbial communities from Mt. Terri, Switzerland - Autotrophic microbial communities BRH/23 (SPAdes) (version 2) | ecosystem: Environmental > Aquatic > Deep subsurface... | reverse complement strand
ACGGCCAACAGGTGGCTTCTGGGAGGGCAGCAACGGTTGGAGCCGCTCCCATTGCCGGTTCGTTAAGTCTCTTCTGTTCATGCCTTGTAGTATACATAATGCGAGAAGGTTTGCAAACACACCCTAGAGGTATCTCGGGTCTGTTTAGCAAATCAGGTGAGTTTGGCGGCGGTTGACGAGCGCCAAGAGCGCCCAAGCTCTGCTAACGTTACGTCGTGCGTTAGTAGAGCTTGGGCGCTCTTTTGGCTTTAGCCTATCCCCGCCCGCACCAAACACGGCCAGCGCGGGCAGCTTCCATACTCCAACCTGAGATTAGCCGCCTCACGCAAATATCTCACCGCCTCTTCCTCCCTTCTCTGTCCATTGCTGCCTGCATCCTGCCCCGCCCGCGGACATTGCACCGCGAGCGGGAGAGAATTGCGCGCCCACGCCGCGACAACGGATCACCCCAAATTGACTTGAATGCCCTTCATGTATATGGTTGTTGGCTCGCCTGACCATCACGCGGGGCAGCGTAGCAGCGTTGGCGATAAGTCGTACTGATTGTAGAAACATAGGAGCAAGGGATATGGCAAAGCAGACCTGGGTAATCCTCCAGGATAATACCGTTGTTTGTATATGCATAGAACAGGCAAGAGACGCGACAGGTAACCCACCAGCTCGTTCTGCTAGGACGCTGGATTGCGGCGAGCAGGCCGTGTGCCAGCGTCAGCCACGGTACCTGAGGTGAGCCATGCCTAACGGACGCACACACGCCGCTATCTCGATTAGCAACCTGGTGGCAGTAGCCGCTGTCGGCGCGCCTGTGGTGTGGAACCAACACGACCGGCTGCCCGCATACGCGGCGGTGCTGGCTGGGCTGACCATCGGCCTGCTGGTGACACCAGACCTGGACATGAAACAAATCACCCTCGAAGAGCGGCGCGCGCTGCGCGTGCCGGTGTTGGGCTGGCTGTGGGTTCTCTTGTGGTGGCCGTATGCTGCGCTGCTGCCACATCGCTCGCCGGTGTCCCACTGGCCGGTGATCGGGATGCTCCTGCGGGCGGCCTGGCTGGCGCTGATCGTGGTCATGGCAGATTGGTTGATCCAACCCCAGGGCATTGCGCTGGACCCGGCGAGGTGGAAGCTCGCGCTGTATGTGCTGATGGCGTGGGGCGTGCAGGACCTGTATCATTATCTGGCCGATAAGTTGATCAGAGGGAAAAGGAAGTAGCAGGCGCTCAATGTAAGGTACTGTTGGCGAATGCTACGGAAAGCGCATAGACAGTTGAAGCCGTACCAACCCTTGCATCGCCATATGTGGCGCGTTGCCCTGCGACGACTAGTTCTTTGGTTTTGTAAGCCTGCGTAGGCAGGCTTTGCAGAGGTTGCCGCGGTTTCAACCGCTCGATCCCGCGTTGGCGCTACCGTCAGGTGCGCATCGCGTATAGAAATCAGCTAACCTGGGCACCCGCCCGTTGTTAGGGCATAGTTATGCCCAGCAGGAAGGCTCGCGGATCATTGCAGAGCACGGAGCACAGTGGCATGAGAGATCCCATTTCTGGCCTTATGATCTTTGCCTTCCTCGGCTTTGGGCTGTTTGGCATCATCGCCCCCCGTACGTGCTATCAGCTTTCGAAGGACCTGCAGTTCCGAGTCATCGATTTTTATGCTGCCATCGGCCTCGTGACGCCTCGCCAGAAACGAGAAGGCACGGTGTTCCTCTACCTCGAACCCACCGAACTCCATCTGGTATTCGTGCGCCTGGGCGGAGTATTCGCGATAGTGATGGCTATACTCATGATGATGGGCGTGCTGTGACAACGGCCACCTGTCAGAGGCAGCACGGAGCGCGTTGGGGCCTGATCGTTTCCGGCGGAACCCCGAATCGACGCACAGCGTATAGTACCCAGAAGCATCCAAGACTTTAACCCATCAGGGTATAATCCTCGTGCTTCTGCCCCAACGAGTACAACAATGCATTCATCGTAGAAAAGGAGCGAATCTCGTGTCTGGCACACCCCCCTGCTTCAGCCTCTTTGGTCTCGTGTTTATCCTCTTTGGCCTGTTCGCCGCCCTCAGTCCCGAAACGGCCTGGCAGCTTCAGGAGGGCTGGAAGTTCCGCAACGCCGAACCCAGCGATTTGGCGTTGGTAATGACCCGCATCGGCGGCGTGTTCACCATAGTAGTAGGGCTGCTCCTGCTGCTGGGGGTGTTCTGACCCCGGCAGCCATCCCCTCCGCCCACGGGCCGCTATAGCGCCGCACATTGACCCCGGCTCTCTCTGCGGATAGACTAGGGGTGCACGGCATAGCCTATATGCCCGGTTCGCTCGCGCAGAAAGGAGAGCTATGACATCCGCCTGGCAGAGCGTCTGCCGCGTCGCCTCAGGCAAGAGCCATCTCGTGCCCGCCACCTGGCCGTATGACAAATACCCCGACATGCCCGAACTGTCTGCCGGGGCCAGAGTCACCCTGCTCGACCAGGAGGGTCCGGGGGTAATCTCCTGCCTGCACGTCTCGGCCTATACGCTCAAAGGGGAGTTTAACCTGACCTCCTCGGCGGCGCAGGACCTGATCCTGCGCGTCTGGTACGATGGGGCGCCCGCCCCGGCCATCGAGATGCCGCTGATGGATTTCCTGGGGGACATCCAGTGCGCCAGCAGCTACTTTAGCACGGGCTACTTCTCCAAGGTGAAAGAGTCGCACAATTTCCACCTGCCCATGCCCTTTCGCGGGCACATCCGCGTAGAGGTCGAAAACGCCTCACAGGTCAACCTGTTCGGTTATATGGACCTGCAATGGGAGCAGGTCGAGTCCATCCCGCCAGAGTGTGGCGTGCTGCGGGCCGATTTCCGCGCGGGCACGGTATCCATCCCCGACGAGCCTGTCACCCTGTGGGACATCCCCACGGCGGGGGCGGTGGTAGCGCATTGGCTGCAAATCGAGGCGGACAACCCGCTGTGCGGCAACGGCGAACTGCTGTGCGAGGCCAACGACGAGATCTATCTGGATGGTGACGAGTTGCCTACCCTGGAATACCTGGGCACTGAGGACCTGTACGGCTTTTCCTGGGGCTTTCACGGCACCCAGTGCGACGGACGGGTTGCCATCCTGAAGCGAGACGCGTTGCCCCTCGGCGGGGCACGCATCGCCATCCTGCGCACCCGCGAGACGGACCGCATCCTGTTCCAACACTCCTGCCGGATGGTGATGAACTATCAACACGAGCGACTGAAAAGCGCGGTGCTGGCCCGCGCGCAGGGCGGCGTACCAGCCGAGTACCGTAGTTGCGTATATTATTACTCCCTGTAAAGAGGACAACCCATGACAGACGGCACAGACACCGGGCAGCGGCTGCGTTTCGCCTTCCTCACCCCCTGTGTGGGCGAGGACTTTTTCCGGACAGTCAGGCAAGGGATGCAGGATGCGGCGGTCATGTTGGGCGTAGAGTGCAGCCTGGACGGGACGGAGGAAGTAGACCTGCCGCTCCAGGCCGACATGCTGCGTCGCGCCGTGGCAGACGGGGTGGACGGCATCGCCGTGAGCGTGGCACATCCTACGGCACTAAATGCGGCGATCCGTGAGGCGCGCGACCAGGGCGTGCCAGTGGTCGGGTTCAATGTGGCGGCGGGCTATCCGGGTAACGGCTGTATGAGCGTGGTCTGCCAGAGGCTATACGAGGCGGGGCTTTCGCTGGGCCAGATGGCAGCGCCGCACATCGCGCCGGGTGCCCACGTCCTGACGACCATGCACTCCGCAGGGGTTTCCGCATTGGAAGATCGTCTGCGTGGCATCCAGGAGGCGCTGGCCCCGCAGGGTATCACCTGGCAGGTGGTAATCACCGGCATGCAAGCAGAGGGCGCGGCCACTGTGATCGGTGACGCGCTGCGACAAGACGCCTCTCCAAGCGCCATCCTGTGTACCGGCCAGGCCGATACGGAAGGCGCGGGGCTGGCCGTAGAGCGGGCGCCTGCCGGGCGCGGGCTGTACGTAGCGGGCTTTGACCTTTCGCCGGAAATCCTGCGGCTGGTGCGCGCCGGCGTAATCGCCGGAACCATCGACCAGCAGCCCTACCTGCAAGGCTTTTATCCCGTGGTACAACTGGCGCTGTATTGTCGTTACGGCCTTTACCCGTCGGACATCGATACGGGCGCGGCGCTGATCACGCGCGAGGACGCGGACAGCGTGCTGGCGCTCAGCGCGGCGGGCTATCGCTAGCCGCAGGCAAGGCGCAAAGGCGGCGTTCGAACAAGATAATACGCGGTAGCGCTCGCACGCAAAGAGGCGTGGCGGCCGATACCATCTGCCGGATGTCGACGAACTGCTCTAAGTCGTTGTGGGCGATGGCGCCTGAGAGGAGGCGTAGAGATGGTAGATTCGGTCCGTAACAGCCAGGTAACCGGGCTACAGCTTGATCCCGCGAGCCGGTCGTGGCGGCTGCGCGAAGGCTATTGGAACGGCAACCATTATACGGCAGTGCGCCACGTGGCGCTGTGCGGCAGCCAGGAGGAGGGGCTCCTCGGCCATGCGCACAATTTCCGCGCGCTGTTGGAGGCCAGCGAGCCTTTCATCCAGGCCGAGGAACTGATCGTCGGCTCTTGTCTGGCCAAGCCCGAGGGCGAGGGTTTCCGTCTGGGCTATTACAACTCGCACTATCCGCCGGGGTACGCCACATTGCTACGCCTGGGCTTGGGCGGCATCCGCGACGAGGCTCGACAACGGGCGGCCCAGGAACGGGACGCCGCGCGGCACGAATTCTTGCAGGCCACCGAGATCGCCTACGACGCGGCCTGTGTCTATGTGCGGCGCTACGCGGAGCTGGCGCAAACGCTGGCTGCCGACGAGGTAGACCCGCAGCGTCGGGCTGAGCTGGCCCGCATCGCCGATGTCTGTCGGGAGTTGGCCACGGGGGGACGACCAACGAGCTTTTACGCCGCACTGCAATTGGTGCAGTTCGTCCGTGTGATGGGCGGTCAGGGCTGTATCGGGCGCTTTGACCAGTGGCTCTACCCCTTCCTGGAGGCAGATCTGGCCGCCGGGCACATCACGCCGGAGGAGGCGCAAGAGCTGATCGAGTGTGCGTTCATCAAGATGAACGAGTTTGGCGCCTATGGCGAGCCGGGAGTCTGTGCGGTGAGCAACGACGACCTGCGCAACATCGCCCTGGCCGGTCAGACTCCAGCGGGAGAGGATGCCTGCAACTTACTAACGACGCTGTGCTTGCGCGCCTCAGCCAGGCTGATGCTGCCCGAGCCCAAGCTGAACGTGCACTTGTTCGCTGGCTCTCCGCGGAAGCTGCTACAGACCACAGCCGAGGTGATCTCCTGCGGCGGCAACGTGGTAGCGATCTATAACGACGAGGTGGCGGTGCCCGCGCTGCTGCGCCTGGGCATTCCCATCGAGGACGCCCGCGACTATTGCAACGATGGCTGCGAGGAGCTAATCCTCGGGGGACGGTGTACCATACAGTTCCGCGTCTGGGATTCGCTCACCGCGCTGACTGGTGCGGCGCGGTCGGCGGGCGAGCGTCCCTTCCCAACCTTTGAGGCACTGGTGGAGGATGTCAAGGCGCGCCTGGCACCCGCCATCGAGAACGCGATGGAGGACCACAGCGCCATCACCCATCCCTTTTTCGCCGCAACCATCGAGGACTGTCTAACGCTGGCCTCGCCCAGGGGAGCGCGCTACAAGATCGAGGGCTCGATCCTGGCCCAGGTGGGCAACAGCGCCGACGGCCTGGCAGCGATCCGCAAGCTGGTCTTTGAGCAAGGCACCCTCTCGCAACAAGAACTGGCGGCGGCGCTGCAAGAGGACTATGCCGGGCACGAGACGCTACGACAGATGATCTTGAACCGCTCGCCCAAGTATGGCAATGACGAGGACGGTGTCGACGCATTGGCCAAGGAGCTGGCCGAGTATTTCTGCGACCAGGTGCACGCCCGCGCGGGAAACATGCCGGGGTCCGGACACAAGGGAGCCGCAGGGCTGATGTGCTTTGGCATTCACCGCAAGTCCGACCTGCCCGCCTCGCCCGATGGGCGGCGGCAGGGCGATCTGACGGCCAACAGTTTTTCACCGGCGGTGGGCATGGACCGCAACGGCCCCACAGCGGTGCTCAATTCGGCGGCCAAGACCGATACCACCAAGGCTTCCCACGGCTCGACCCTGGATATCGCCCTGCACTCCTCGGTGTTCCTCGGCGAGGGGGGCGTGGCCAAGATCGCGTCGCTGATCGAGACATTTCTCAAGCTGCCCTGCACGTCCACGTTACAGCTCAATGTCATCAATCGCGACACGCTGCTCAAAGCACGAGAGAACCCCGACGCCCCCGAGTATCGCACCCTCATCGTGCGCGTGTGGGGGTTCTCGGCGGTGTTTGTCGATCTGCCAGCCGAGTTGCAGGATCACGTGCTGGCGCGGACCGAGCACGGGGCATAAGCCCGGGAACCGACGAAATTGCAGGAATACCCTGGCGTTCGCCGTAAAAAGTCCTACCGCCGCGGCGATAGGAGCGAACCCGGCAAGGCAGCCCTCGCTGCTTGCTCACAGGGGGGCTGCCTGCCGAGCCGGAGCATCGCGTCGGGATAGACGAACGTCTGTGATCAGCGCGTGCGCCGGATCTACTGGGCAGCCTCGTCTGTGACAGTCACGTTCCCCTCCGCCCGGCTGATGTATGCGATTTCCTCCGCCCGCGGGCCGGTATAGCGCAGCACATACAGCCCCGTCTGGCTGTCCACTACATAGAACAGACCATTCCGCAGAATCGGGTAGCTGAACGTCTGCACCGGGTACGCACCCAGCATCCCGCGTGGGGCGGCTCCTGTCCCTTCGGGCACGAACTGGCCCACCCGCTCCGGTGAGCGCGGGTCCGAGAAATCGATGACCTGCACCCCGGCGGCGTACCAACTGGCGAACACCAAATCCTGCACGACCAGGGGATTATGCACGCTGAAGATGGCGCCCGCTGGCACGCCTTCACACCGGTTCTCTGGCAACAAGAAGTCGCCGAGGATTTGCGGGTGAGAGGGCTGAGAGATGTCGGTGACGACCAGCCCCCCGAAGGGGCAATCGTATATCTCGACTGCCAGCAGGATGTAGCGATTGGCCTCCAGCGGCACGGCAGAATGAACATTCGGCACGTCTGCCGGGTCCACCTGCCCCGCCCCATCGCGCACGACCTCCAGGCGCGGCAGGTCCACCTCCAGCACGACAAATCCCCCATCCCACAGGGCCAGATACGCCCGCGAGCCATCTTCGGACACGCTCAGGGAGTGCAGCCGCCCGGTCAGTCCCTCCTGGGCCGCCGACCAGCGTCCCACTTCCGTGGGTGCCGCCGGATCGCTCAGATCCACCACCACCAGGGCTGGCGGAGCGTCGTCGAACGTCGCAGCATAGGCCAGTACCCGCTCGCCATCTCGCCACAAATAGAACTCGTGGGGCGCACCGGGCAGGCTAATGGTCCCTTGCAGGCTGGGTTGCGCGCAGTCGGTGATGTCAAAGGTCAGCAGCCGGTTGTGCCCCAAATCAGCCACCACCAGCAGGTTCAGGTCGGGGATCGTGCGCACCTCCACCGGGCGGCTGCCCGGCTCCAGGGGAAGCGTGCCCATCGTCGTGGGGCGCGCCGGGTCCGAGACATCCACCAGCGTGACCGCCGCCGGGGCGTACGCTCCCACGTAGGCACAATGATCCTTCAGGGCCAACCCGCCATACCAGCCGGGCGGCTCCAGCAGCACATGCCCCACCAACTCCATATTCCAGGCATTTCCCGGCAGGGCCGCCAGGTCGGGCGGCGTGCCTGTCGGCTGTGCCTCCACTGCCACCGGCGTCTTGCTTGGCGTTTGCCCCCTGATCTCTTGGGGACTGGTGAATAGTAAAGGAGTAGCAGTCGGCACAGCAGTGGGGATAGGGCTGGGAGTGGGCAGCAGAGTCGGCGTGGGAAATGGGGTGGCGGTAGGAAGCAGAGTCAGCGCAAAGGTGGGCAACGGAGTCACGGTGGGCATCAAAGGGGTGGGTGTGGGAGTGATAGTAGGGGTTTCTTCTTCCGGCGCTGCTACGCCTGCCCCGCTCGACCTTTCCCTGAGCGTGGGCGCTCTAGTCCACTCGGGCGTCGCCTCCTCCGCCCCGACCCCACAGGCGACCAGCACCATCGCCAGCAAACCGAACAAGGCGAACCGAACCCTCACGGTCAACCTCCCTTCTCACTTCCATCGCACTGCCTCCAGCCTTCCGTAGCCGCGGTTTCGATACCGCGCTATGGAAGGTGGACGTGTACAACCAGAGCACTCTCACTATTTCCATCGCACTGCCTCCAGAGGCCAGCGCAACGCCTTGAGCCGCAATAGCAGCGCGGCCACTCCATAGGCCAGGAACCCGCCCGATGCCCCGGTAGCCACCAGCAAAACGGGGGACAACCCGGCATTCCGGCCCACGGCCAGCAGCCCGACGACCACCGCGCCCATCGCCAGGCTGGCGATCAGCACGCGCCCCAACGCCGCCAGGATTTGCCGCCCGGCCACGCCCGTCCAGCGCTTGCGCAGCACCAGCATCAGCACGATCACCTCTGCCGATATGGCCAGCGAGTTGGCCAGCGCCAGCCCGCCATGCCCCAGCGGCCCCATCAGCAACACGCCCAGCACGATATTGGTTGCCGCAGAGCCTGCCGCGATCACCAGCGGCGTGACCATGTCCTCCTGAGCGAAAAAGGCCCGCGCCGCCAGTTCCAGGCACGAATGGCCCACCAGCCCCAGCGCGTAAAAGCGCACCGCCACATACACCGCGTCAGTGGCCGCCGCATCAAACGCGCCGCGTTGGTAGAGCACCTGCAACAAGGGACGCCCCAATAAGATCAGGCCCAGCGCGGCGGGCACCGTCAGGGCCAGTACCGCCTGCAACGTTTCGGCCAGCGTATCGCGCAGCGCCCCCAGATTGCCCCGCGCCGCCAGATCGGCCAGGGTGGGCAAAGCCACCATCCCAAAGGCCGTGCCGATCACCGTTTCCGGCAGTTGCATAAAATCCCAGCCCCACTCCAACGCACTGAGGCTGCCTGCCCCCAGCCGGGAGGCCAGATTGGTGGTTGCCAGTAGGGTGAGGTGAAACACGCCCAGGTCGAGCACGCGGGGAGCCATCAGCAGGAACACCCGCCGCACGCGGGGCGCGCGTAGGTCCAACACGGGCCACCAGCGAAAGCCGTACCGCCACAGCGCCGGAGCCTTGACCAACAGGTGCAGCAGTGCCCCCAGGATCGCCCCAAAGGCCAGGCCGCGCACCCCCCAACGCGGGGCCAGCCACCAGGCTCCCGCCGCCACACCCAGCGGATACAGCACGGGCGCCAGCGCGGGGAAGAGAAAGTGTTTCATGCTGTGGAGCACGGCGGTCTGCACCGAACTGATCCCAAAGATCAGCGTGGAGAGCAGCACCAGCCGCATGATGATGGCGGTTTCGGCCTGCGCCTCCGGGGTAAAGCCGGGCGCGATCACCGCGCGCACCAACCACGGGGCCAGCAGGGCCATCCCCACCGCCAGCGCGGCCAGCGCCAGCAGAACCAGGTTGGTGACGGCGCTGGCCAGCCGCCACGCCCCGCGCCGGTCCCCTTCGGCCAGGTAACTTACCAGGATGGGGATCAGGGCAGTCGAGAGAGCGCCCCCCGCCACGACGGTGAACAGCAGTTCGGGCAGCTTGAAAGCGGCATAGTAGGTGTCCAGGTCGGCGCCAATCCCAAAGCGGCGGGCGATGATCATATTGCGCAGCAGGCCGGTTGCCGCCGCCAGGCCGAACGACGCGCCGACGATCAGCGTATTGCGTGCCAGGTGACGCTGGGATTCGGCGACTGCCATGCTCACTATTCTCCCAGGTCGTTCAGAGCGGCCAGCGCGGCAGGATAGCCGGGCTTGAGTTCCAGAGCCTGCTGCAATGAGCGCCGAGCCTCCTCAGGCTGGCCCGTGGCCGCCAGCGCCAGCCCCTTCCAGTAGTGCAGTTCCTCCACGTGGATGGTCACAGCCAGCGTGGCATCGGCCAGGGCGATTACCTCCTGGAAGCGGCCCGCGCCATAGTACGCCTCGAGCGGCCCGAACTGATACCACAGCATCCGCCAGGGCAGGCCGATGGTGCGGGCCTTGTCATAGGCCGCCGCGGCCTCCTGATACCGCTCCAGGCCAACCAGGTTGCTCCCCAGGTTGAACCAGGCGAACGGGTTTTCAGGATGCTGCTCGACAGTCGATTGGGCATCCTCCAACGCCTGCGCCCACATGGTCGCGTCGTCCATTTGCCCGCCCAGGATGGCCTCTACGGTGGGCGCCAGTTCGTCGGGATAAACCACGATATACTTGTGGTTCATCACCGCCCACCACTCCGCCAATCGGGCGTAGGACATGCGGATGGGCACATACGGGGCGTTGCGGTCGGTCCCCTCCCCGGCCAGCGAATCGTACAGCACCCACTCCTCGTGCGCGTCATGATAGCCCACCACCAGGCGATAGTGGCCCATGCCATCGTTGGGCTTGTCTTCGTGCCAGGTCGGGATCATCACCGGCACGCCATTGCTCAACAGCGTGCGCAGCAGATCGGGGGTACCGTTCTCCCGCAGAATGGCCCGCAGCCCCTGGCCGCGCGCATACTCGACGAGTTCCTCCCCGCCGACGTGTTTGTCCTCTTTGTTGGGGCGCAACACAGCCCCGATCTGGGCCTGGGTCAGGGGCTTGTCATAGTGGCTAAGGGCCATTGCCAAAGTAGCCGGGGCGCAATTGTTCCAGGTCTGCCATTCGTGCTGAAAGCCAGTCAGTTCTACCGCCGGGGCCGCCGGGAGATAGGCCAATGTAGGCGTCGGCTCTAACGTGGGCGCGAGCGTGGCGGTAGTAGTGGGTTGCGGGGTCACTTCCGTCGGACCAGCCATCTCGGTGGCGGATGGCTCGGGTGTTTCCGATGGGGCCAGGGTGGACGTGGCCGCAGGCGTCAGCCCGGCAGTGCTCCCCTCCGTCTGGTGTCCATCCGTAGGGAGCGGCGTGGGCATATACAGGTCATGGGGGCGGCGACCATTGATCTCGGCCTGCACTCGCAAAATCAGGCCGGTTGGCCCGCCATAGCGCACGCTCGCCAGCACGAACAGGGTCGCCCCGGCAGTCCCTAGAATCAGCACGGTCAACAACAGCAGCCGACGAACCGTCATTCGCTTCACGACAACTATCATCCTTCCGGGCCAACCCGCCGCACCAGACGTTCTGGCCAACAGCGCCTATCACCCATCAAATATGCGTCATTGTAATGCCCTCCCCAGCGCCGGTCAAATCAGAGTGTTTGGGTGTGAAATAGATGGGAGGGATGTGGCGACGGAGCGACAGCACACATGCCGGGCAGCGCTACGGCATCTATCAAATGCTGAGCCAATGACAAAAAATGCTCCCAAGCGCACTACAAAACAGTTAACCCGTTTCAACGGGTTTCTTCTTTCCGCAGCCTGGGACCTTCAGTCCCAGGTGTGGTCTCGTCGCGCAGTTCCCGCAGGACGATGCGCAACGCCTGGAGTTGGGGCCGGGGCGTCTCGGACAACAACCGGGACTGATACTCGGCGGACTGGATATCCTGTCGCAGCCTTTCCAGGGATGCACGACAGGCGGTCAACTGACAAGTCGACTGTTGCAGGGCACGGGTTTCTATGTCCAACACATCGGCACGGGTGGCGACCTCGCCCCCGAAGGCATCGGCGAGATTGCCCGGGCCTGTTTCCCCTCGCCGCCGCGCAGCCTCCATGTCTGCACGAGCTTGCCGCTGGGCCTCCTCCGCCCTGACGATGGCCTGTTCGCGAGAGGACAGTTCCCCACGCTTACGCGCGGCATAGTCGCCCAACAGGGCGGCCAACTGCTGCGCCCGATAATAGTGCACGATAGCCCCCAGTTCGGCCTGCACATCCCGCTCTGCCTGCTCCACCAGCAGCCGTACCAGGTGCGTGGGTTCGCGATGAATCACAAACGCTTCCAATTGGTCGTCTGACCAGTTCTCGAAATCGGTTTGCATGCGCCCTCCTCCCGTCGAGGGGTAACTGGGTAGGTGTTTCCATTAGTATGACGTACAGGGAGGGCGCCGAGTTTCTGGTTCGGGGAGCGAATGGGCGGTTGATACAGAGTGGAGGGCAATGCGGGAGGGGTGTTCGGCAGGGCGGTGGGCGCGCCCTGCCGATAGTGGGTTCTATCCGGCCTGCACGACCTCGGCCCTGCGTGGGCCATACTCCCGAATGGCCCGCACCAGGGCCTCAGAGGGGCCGCCCTTGGGGAGGTACGCCACCGCCCCGGCATCGCGCATGGCCTGGGCCATCGGCCCTTTTTCGTGCATAGACAATCCGATGATGGCAGTATCGGGTAACTCGGCGGTGATGCGGCGGGTAGCCTCGACCCCGGACAGCCCCGGCAGGCTGACATCCATGATAACCACATCCGGCTTCAGGCTGCGGCTCAGGTCCAGGGCCCTGCGGCCATCGGCGGCCTCACCCACAACCTCGATATCTTGCTCCAGCCCCAACAGGCTGATCAATCCATCGCGCATGATCTGGTGATCATCCGCCACCAGCACACGAATTCGCTCCATCGTTGGCTCTTCTCCTTCCAACTCCACAATCTCTTCCAAATGGCGGGTGCGCGTCTCGGACGGTACGGACAACTGGCCCATAGGCGTCGTCTCTTCGGCACACGCCCGCTCGCTCAGTGGCGCATAGAGGTGCACGCGCGTCCCCCGGCCGGGTGCGCTGTCGATTTCCATGCGTCCGCCCATCAATCCCAGCCGCTCGCGAATGCTAAACAGGCCAAAGCCGCCATTAGCGCTGCCCCCGTCCGTCTTGCGCCGAGGGTTAAACCCGATCCCTTTATCCTCGACGCTGATATGCACCTGCTCATCGGGGGCGCGCATTATGCGCACCGTGGCCTTGTCCGTTTCGGCGTGCTTGATGACATTGAACAGCAGCTCGCGCACGGACTGGAACAGCAGGATACGCACCGGCTCGGCTTGCGGCTCAGTATCGGATTCTACCTCCACCTCGATAGCCAGGTGATGCTTGTCTTGCATTTGGTGGCCCAGGGCGATCAAGGCAGCCCCCAGCCCGGCCTCGTACAGGATAGATGAGCTGAGTTCGGCGGTCAGCGAGCGAGACGCCGCAATGGACTCGGTCAGCAGTCCATCCACCTGGGCGAGGGCCTCGACTAGACTCTCGTCCTGGGTGCGGCTCTGCTGGGCGCGGCCCTGGATGATATTGACGCTGATCTTGGCGGCAGCCAGCAATTGCTGCAAGTTATCGTGGAGGATTTGGGCCAGGCGGCGGCGCTCCTGTTCCTCGGCCTGGGTCAGTTCCCCGGCCAGGCTGCGCAGTTGGGCAGCGCGCTCCTCGGCCATCGCCGTGCGCTCGCTCACCTGTTGCTCCAGCGTTGCGGTCAGCTCGGCCAGGGCTTGCTCGGCCTGCTTCTGGTCGTGGATGTCCGTGGCCGTGCCAAACCACTTGGTAATGCGTCCCTGGTCGTCGCGCAGCGGCAACCCGCGACTCAGGAACCAGCGGTATTTGCCGTCTATGCCGCGCACCCGATGCTCGATCTGATACGGTCGGCCCGTCCTGACGGCGCGCTGCCAGGCTTCCTCCGTGCGTTCGCGGTCTTCGGAATGCAGCGCCGCACACCAGCCGCCCCCCTGCCCAGAGTCGTTGGACAGCCCGGTATACTCCGCCCAACGCTGATTGTAATAATCCATCGAGCCATCCGGGTCGGCGGTCCATAGGATTTGCGGCAGCGCGTCGGCGATCTGGCGCAGGCGCTCGGTAGTCTGCCGCAAGGCATCCTCCACCTTCTTGCGGGGGGAAATGTCGCGCACCAGCCAACGCAGATGCAATACCTGGCCGCGCGCGTCGGCAGCAGAGCTCACATTGATAGACGCCGGAAACGCCTCCCCGCTGCGCGGCTTGAGCAACGCTTCCCAATCATAGATCGTGTCCTCCCGACGCAGGCGAACCAGCAACCGGCGAAAACCCGGGCGGCTTTCCTCAGACAGGTAGGCACTGAGAGCGCTGCCCAGCAACCAGGTAGTGGGCACCCCGATCAGCGCCGCGAATGTGTGATTGGCATCGCGAATAATCCCCTTGGAGTCAGTGACCAGATACCCGTCGGGAGCAAAATCGAATAGTTCCCTGTAACGCTGGCGTTCCAGTTGCAGCGCATCGTAAGCCTGTTCGAGATCATGCTGTTGCAGGGCGCGGTCGTCCATCTCTGGCTCCACCTGCACGAGCAAAGGTTCCTCTTCCCATGTATCGCGCCTCAAGCGAGTTGACGACGCCTCCAGATCGGCCATCCGCCGTTGCAGGTCCTCCAACTCGCTGATGAGTTGCTTCTTGGTCATTTCCTTCGCGTCGAGACGATTTTCCTCGGACATGGTCTCTATCCTCCCAGTCCTCTGGTCTGGGGACAAAAGCCCGCCTATAGGCTCCGCCCCCAAGGGCAAGGCGAGGGGGTTTCTCCCCTGCTCCACAAGTGTCTCATGAGTGTGCTGCGTCCTCCGCAGCATTCCCGGGCCTGCATGCGCCATCCTCACGATCTCTGCCCACAGAGGAACGAATAGCAGCAACCAGGGCATCGGAGGGTCCACCCTTGGTAAGATAAGCCACCGCCCCGGCATCTCGCATAGCCTGGGCAATGGGGCCTTTTTCGTGCATGGAAAGCCCGATCACGGCCACATGGTTGTTGGCCGCCAAAATGCGCCGCGTGGCCTCTACACCGCTGATGCCGGGCAAGCTGACATCCATCACCACGACGTCCGGCTTGAAGCGTTGGGCGAGTTCGACTGCCAGCTCGCCATCGGGCGCTTGCGCCATGATCTCGATGTCTTCCTCCATGACTAACAGGCTGGCCAGGCCCTCGCGCATAATCTCGTGGTCATCCACCAGCAATACTCGAATGGTATTCGCCTGCACGGCATCTGCAGCAGGAGCGGCGGCTAACGCAGCATCCATCGCTTCCAGCGACATGATCTGCTGGATCACTGCTTCACGCGACAATGTGTGGGCGGGCGCTTCTGTCTCTTCTTCAGCTTCACCCATACGCAGAACAGATGGTTCACTGTAAAGCGGCGCATAGAGGCGCACGCGCGTCCCCTGACTGGGTACGCTCTCGATCTCAATGCGCCCACCCATCAACTCTAGCCGCTCGCGGATGCTGAACAGGCCAAAGCCCTGGTTCAGGTCCGTCTTGGAAAGCGCTGGGGCAAAGCCCACCCCATCATCGCCCACGATGATACATACCTGCTCCTCAGGCTCGCAGAGCATGTGCACATACGCCTGCGTGGCGTGGGCATGTTTGACGACGTTGAACAATAGCTCTCGCACCGCCTGGAACAAGAGCACCCGCACCGGCTCGGCTTCCGGCTCGGCCTCCGCATCCACCTCGACCACCACCGGCAGATGGTGGCGCTCCTGGGTCTGGCGGCCCAGCGTGCACAAAGCTGCGCCCAGGCCCGCATCGTACAGAATGGGCGAGGAAAGCTCTGTCGTCAGCGAGCGAGAGGTGGCAATAGACTCGCCCAGCAAGGTGTCGATCTGCCCCATCAGCGAGCGCTGCGGGCCACCGCTAATCTGCTCCTGGAGGATATTCACGCTGATCTTGGCAGCCGCCAGTAATTGTTGCAGGTTATCGTGCAGGTTCTGCGCCAGACGACGGCGCTCCCGCTCCTCGGCCTGCGTGAGTTCGACGGCCAGCGCGCGCAACTGGGCGGCCCGCTCTTCGGCCAGGGCCGTGCGCTCGGATACCCGCTGCTCCAGCGTTTCGGTCAAGTCCTCCAACTCTGCCTCCCGCTCGCGGAGGGACTGGCCTGCCCGCTCGCGCTCGGTGACATCCAATAGGGAAAGCACCAGCCCCTCTACTTTGCCCGTTTCACTCTTGGCGGGCACCAGCATCCAATCCCAATAGGTGGTGCCCAATTCCGGTTGGTTGACGAACTCAAAGGGCCGGGCGTGAAAGCGCACCGGCTCGCCCGTGTCCCGCACCTGGCGGAAGATGGCCTCGTTCTCGGCATGGGGGAACAGGTCGAAATGCCCCCGGCCTATCAGTTCCTCCACCTTGTAGCCCGACTGACGGGCATAAGTCGAGTTGACCCGCACAAAGCGGAATTCGGTATCCAGATAGGCCAGGTTGGCCTGGGTGTTCTCCATGATGGTCTGTAGCACATCCCGCTCTTTGGTCAGCGCCAGCCGCGTCGTGCCCAGAGCCTCGTTCTGGATGCGCAGGGTCTCGGCGTGGGTTTCGATTTCTCGCGCGAGTTGCGCCCGTTCCTCCTGCTCCTGCTTGCGGGCAGTGATGTCCTGGAACACGCCCACGGCCCCGGTCACATGGCCCGCCTCATCGCGCACGGGTGCCGTATTGCACAACAGGTTGCGCCGCTGCCCGTCAGGCCAGACGATGTCCATCTCTACGCCGGTCAGCGTCTCGCCATCCAGCGCGGAGCGGGTGATCGGCAGGTCGCGTGGGTCGTATAGTTCCCCATCAGGATAGCAGAGTTGCATGACCGCGTGGCTGGGCCAGTCCTCTCCATAGGGCACAGGCCGGGCGTAAATACGGTCGGCAGCGGCGTTGGTCATCAGCACGCGGCCCCGCGCGTCGGTCACGACGATGCCCTCGGGGGCGCTATCGAAAATGGCCTTCAGGCGGGCGCGTTCCTCGGCCAGTTCAGCCTCAGACTGCTTGAGCGCACGCAAATCGGTAACGAACATGGCGACCAGTGGTTCGCCCTGGGGGGTCATCTCTAGCGCCGAAGCGCCCACCAGCACCGGCACCGGATGACCGTCGCGGGCCACGAACGCCTTCTCATAGGGAGTGCAGCGCCCGGTGGCCTGTAGTTCGGCCAGTGCCTGCTCATGCCGTTCGATATGTTCTGGTAGGATCAGGTCATCCCACCGGACGGCGCCAGATAGCAATTCCTGCTCCGCATAACCTAGCAGGTTCAGAATAGTCCCATTGGCATAGTGGATGCGTCCGGCCTCATCCCCAATCAGCAGACCAAAAGTGCTGGTCTCAGCCAACCGCCGGAAGCGGGTTTCACTCTCGCGCAAGGCTTGCTCCGCAGCCGCCCGCTTGCGGATATCGTGGATCAGCCAGCGCAGCCCGCCATCTTGGCCTTCTCCGTCGGCCACGCCCGCCACAGTGACAGAAGCCGGGAATGGGGCGGCGTGACGAGGCTGTATGTCCAGCTCCCAGGTATTTGCCTGCCCGGCGTGCTGCAAATGGGCCAACATGGCTTGAATCGAGACCGCCTGTTCCTCGCCCACAAAAGCGCACAGGTCGCACCCCGCCAGGGCACCCAGCGGCACGCCCAGCAGCGCCGCTGCCGCCTGGTTGGCCTCGAGGATGGTCCCCCGCGCGTCGGTGACCAGATAGCCATCGGGCGCTTCCTCGAACAGGGCTTGATAGCGCTGTCGCTCGGCCTCCAGAGCGCGGCGGGCCTCTATCAACTCCTCGTTCTGTGCTTCTAGTTCCTCGGCGAGCGATTGCAGCCCTTCGAGCAGGCGCTCCCGCTCCTGCGCCGCCTCGTATCGGGCGGTCACATCCTGGATGGTCACGATCGCCAGGATCGGCTCGCCGTCCGCGCTCCGCACCAGAGAGCCGCTATAGCTGCCAATCCAGGTCGTTTCATTATCCGAACGACGCACGCGCACCTCACGGTTGGCAGAGCGCTCTCCGCGCAGGGCGCGCGCCAGGGGCCATTCTTCCAGGGGAATCACCCGACCATCCAATTCTGTCAGGGAGAAGGTGTCCGCAAATTCCGCAAGCTGTCGCTGCGCCTGCTCGACATCCTGATAGCCATGCATCGCCAGAGCAGCGGGGTTCATGGAGAGCACACGGCCTGTCAGGTCGGCGATCACCAGGCCCTCCTCCACGTTGCCAATCACCGCCCGCAGTTCGGCTTCCCGCAGCGCTGTATGCTCGTGCAGTTGCTCGATTTGCTGGCGGGCACACACTTGCTCGGTGACCTCCTGGGTCAGGATTAACACCTGCCGCGTGCGGCCATCGGCGCCCAACAGGGGTACCTGATCCACATTCCACCAGGTACGCTCGCGGCCCGGCCCCACCGACGCCTCGTATTCGCGCACTCGCACCGGGTGACCCGTGCGGAATACTTCCTCCAGCATGCCCCTCACCGGAGCCGCCACATCGGGGAACACCTCTTCCAGGGTGCGCCCTACCATCGGGGTATCGGGCATTCCGGGGATGCGCTGATAGGCAGGGTTGACCAACAAATAGCGGTGCTCGCGGTCCACCACGGCAATGCCTACCGAGGCGTTCTGGATCAGGTTATCGAGGAATTGCTCTTGATGGGCGTACTGGGCCAACAATTCGGCGTTGCGCAACTGGTCGCGCTTGACGGAGGTAATATCGCGGTTGCTGGCGCGCCGTCCCAGGAACACCCCATCCGCGTCACACACGTCCTGGCAGACGTGCGCGATCCATCGCACCTCGCCCGTGTCGGTCACGAGCCGGAATTCCAGCATCGCAGGCTCTCTGCCCAACCCTAACTCGTGGGCGAGGTGCTGCTTATAGGCGGCCCGGTCATCGGGGTGGACCAGGCGTAACATCAGGCCGGGGTCCTGATGAAACTCGTCTGGCGTATGGCCGGTGATCCGCTGGCACGAGGGGGAGACATACTGGAACTGGCCCTCGGGAGAGAGCCAATACTCCCAATCATAGGCAAAGTCGGCGACCAACCGCAAGAGTTCGGAGGTCCACTTCCAGTGGGCACGCTCCTGCTGGCAATCGGCCTCCCGCGCCTCCAGGTCGGCCAAACGCAGGCGCAATTGCGTCAGTTGTTGGATGAGTTGCGCATTGGTTGTGTTACGCTCTTCCACGGTGAAGCTTCTCCCCATAGTGTCACGTCCCGTCTGCCAGGGCAGTCACGGGTTTAGCTTGACGACACCTGTTGGTGCTCTATCGACGGACGAGTCGCAAACGGCGAGTCGGTGGGCCGGGAGTCGCCCACATCGAGTGTAGTGTTGGGGGTATGATGAAGATGGGGCCAATCCGGACTCCTGAGAGACACATGCTCTCTCACGCCCCTGAGCAACAGGGGTCAAAAGCTCGCTGTCGATTGGCCAGATAAAGAGTTAAATCAACTATCGAGTATACGAAAACGCGATAAGGCGGTCAAATCTGCCGCCGCTAACGTTCGCCCGCTTCTTAAGGCAAGGGCAAACGACTGTGATACTATTATACCGCCAAATCAGAACTAGAGCCACACCCAATCGCTATCTTTTTCCATCGCGCGCACAAGCTTTCCTGGCGGGCCTGCGGTTCGCGCAGGCCCGAGGGTTATTTGTGGCTCATGCGACGCATTCTGCCCCACATCATCAGCATGCCGCCCAGAGCGCCGAGGGCCGCTATGCCCAGCTTGCTCATGTCGAGCACCGGATCAATGCGCACCCCCTCCGGGCTGATGTTGATAACAGCCACGGGCCGCGACCCAGAGCCACCGCCGCCGCCGCCACCGCCGCCCACACCTTCCTCTTGTTGGCCTTCAGTACGCGGTGTCTCCTGAGCCATCTGAGCCTGCGGGCCGGTGCCTACGCCGAACCCAAAGCCCATGGCCGCCCAGGTCTCGGAGGCCGTAATCACCGTGCGGTCCCCGGCAGTAATCGGATCACCATACACGGCCTCGGGCTGGGCCACATCGAGCAGCTTTTCCAGCACTTCCAGCCCTTGCTTTTGCCCTTTCACAGCCGTTCGTTCGACCATTCCTTCCCCATCACTCACCCTCGCACCTCCACTGGCGCGAAAGCGCCATCGTTAACCCTATCAACCCGAGACTCAAGGCCCACCTTGCCACCCTGGTAGCGTCGACAATGGGCAGGCGCTTGGTTCTGCCATCGCGTTCTACTAACACACTCACAGGATAATTCCAGACGTACCCGGCAAAAGGGAGGCGAATCGCCAGCGCCAGAGACTCGGGATAAATCCGGAATCCCCGCACCGCAATGGCCTCGCCCGTGCGCCTTTGCCAGGTGAGCACGTTTCCAATTTGCACGCCACCAACCTCCTTCCGACCACCCATCCCCGCGCTGTGCCAACTTGCGCGTGACAACCCATCGTCCCAACGGTGCGCCATTTGCAGAACCGTCGAAAGGACAGAGATAATGGACGAAACGTGGGAAACAAGTGCAGTGATAGGGTGAAACGAGGCGCGATGATGGGAATAGCCAGGATGCAGCCTGTGACGGGCGCAACACCACGCATCAGGATGCAGTAAGAGTTATCGAACGCTACCGGGAAAGACGGACAATGCTGGTACGCTGCCAGAGGGCGATCAAGAGGGTGCAAAGCGGTGGAACGACAAACAGCAGTCTAACGCATAGGTAATGAACGATTGGTAAAACCCTGTTGGGCACAACGCCCGGTCGTATCAAGGGATATTATGGTCGCAGCGAGTGCGCTTGTCAAATATGCGCGTCGGGCAGCAGATAGTTGCTGCCCGACTTTTATCCGGCGTTTGCAGATGCGTGCGGCACGCAATGCTCAAGGCGGAGGGCATCTGGTCCCCTCGCCCTCCTAACGCAGCTCGAAATCCAGCAACGCTCGGGTGCCCTGCAACATGACTCCCTGATGCCCCAGCTCTTTCGCGCTGGCGATGGTCGCCTCAATGATCTCCCTCGGCCAGTTGTGCGGAGAGCCACCCCCCTGGATGATGGGATAGGAGGGCAATCCTTCCGGCAGATACAGCCTGGCCTTGGCCATATCGAGCGCGAGCAGATCTCGCAGCGGGAGATGTTCGAACTCGCAGCGGGGATTGGTCGCGAAACCGGGCACAATGCCGATGTCCCCCAGCAGGAAATCCGCCACCCTGGTCGGCATGTCCAGACAATCATATCCCACCAGGCGATAGATGATCTGCAGAGCGTCTGCTTCCCCCAAGCCAGGGAGGATGCTCTGCAGAAACTCGGCCCACACCACCAGCGTGTGCGCCTGAAAGATGTCCACGTGAGAGATCAGCGGGCTGGCGAAATCGGAAAAGCGGTCCCACCGCGTATAGTTGTGGCCTGCAAACAGCGCCAGCGAGGCGGGGTAGGTATCCGTGCCGAAAACAAAGCCCTCCCCCGCCGCGGCGTGCACCGCCTGGCGAAAGCGGGCGAATTTGGTCGCCAGGAGGTCCGCCCGGAAGCGAAACCAGTCGACTACCCCCGATTGCAGGTCGAGGAGCTGCACATAGTCTGAGGCTCCCATGCTGTCCCTGGCAACCCGCACCAGGCGCTCGGCAGGGATTCCCTTCAGCTTCTCCAGCGCGTCGTACAGGGAAGCTTGCACCTGGGCCATGTTGTAGCCCATCTCCGCAGCGGACCGCGCACACCGCTCGCAGGTACACACAAACATCCCCCGTGGATGGCTGGTCATGGGGTATCGGGCGTGGGTGATGTCCAGGCCTTCCACGTCATAGTGCGAGGCCATGTGCACATATAGCGCCTCGTACCACCGATTGACGCCCTCATGACTGGGGCAATACATCACATTGTCCCAATCGCTGGTCGTCCACGCCTCTCCCAACAGCCAGACCCGCAGTCCAACATCGTGGGCCGACTGGATGGCCTGGCGCATCAGCCCCTCATCGCGTCCGGCGTGCACCGCTGGCCCCACCAGCTTTTGCACCGAGTCCAGCTTATACGTGATCGGCTGGCCATCGATGAACGTGCACAGCAACGACCGCATACACTCCGCGGAAGGAGGCGTGCCATCGAAGGGGCTTTGCGCCAACACCTCTTCAGGGATTTCCCCAGTAAAACCTACAATCACCAGGCTGAGGCCGAGCTGGTCGCGTAACGCCTTCAGATACTCGGGATTGCCTACAATAGTCCTGGCATCCAGGTAGAGGCCCAGCGTGAAATCTTCTGCCATCAATCTCCTTTCACCAGATCGCTCATTGAAGCGCTCCAACCGCAGCGCCGCCCCGTCAGCCCTCTACTCGGGTCGCCTGGGCCGCTCCTGGGCGTAAATCTGATACGCGTTGATCAGCGCCCCCCCATCCACCGCAATGCGCTCCCCCGTAACGTAACTCGATTCCTCGGAGGCCAGAAAGACAGCCACCGCTGCCACCTCTCGGGTGAGGCCAGCCCTGCCTAGCAGGGTCATCCGCGCCTCCCGCGGCGGGGCATCGTCGGGGGCACGCGACTGGATGGGGCCGGGGGCGATGGTGTTGACGCGGATATGGTAGGGCGCCAAATCCACGGCCATGCTCTTGGTCAGCGCCTCCAGGCCGCCCTTGGCCGCCCCATAGGCGCAGCAGCGTGGCTGGGGGACCATCCCGCTCGTGGAGCTGATATTGATGATCGCGCCCCCACGCCCTTGGGCCATGACGCGCGCAGCCGCCTGGCCACACAGAAAGGCCCCGGTGAGACCCACCTGGATCACGTGCTCCCAGACATCCGGCGAGACGTCCAGGAAATGCCCATTCTCGCCCAGGACCGCCGCATTGTTCACCAGGATGTCCACGGTACCGAACTGACGCACGGTCTCGGCGACCATCTGCTCGACAGCTTCTCGCTGTCCCACGTCGGTTCGCACAAAGAGGGCCTCGCCTCCCGCCTCCCGGATCTCCTGGCAGGTTGCCTCTCCGCCTTCTGGATCGCGTTGGGCGATGACGACCCTGGCTCCTTCCGCCGCAAAGCGCTTACTGATGGCCCGCCCGATGCCGCGCCCCCCACCGGTGACGATAGCCACCTTGTTCTCTAATTGCATCACACGAATCTCCCGTACGTATCGTGATGGCCTGTGGATGGCGGAATCGCCGCACGGTGATCCATCCGGCAAACGCCACCCAACGCCCCCAGACTCGACAACCCCTTTACCTCAGCACCCGCGCCTCGACGAGAATGCGACGAATAGCCTCGCGCACCGGCTCGTCGGCGGGGAGCAGCGGCGGGCGCGGCGGGCCGCCGTAATAGCCCAGCAAATCCAACGCAGCCTTCAGGCCGGGCACACCATACCCTGACGTGACCGCCTTCCCCAGGGGCATCAGCCGAAACTGGATCTCGCGGGCCTCGGCGTCGCGCCCCTCGCGCACCAGCCGCCAGATCGCCACGCACTCGGCGGGGGCTACGTTAGCCAACGCCAGGATGCCGCCCACCGCCCCGGCCTGCAACCCGCTGAAAAAGGCAGGCCCGTTGCCCAGCAGCACCTCGAAATCGGGCGGGCAGAGGCGCAGCAGGTCGATCACCTGGCCGATGTTGCCCGCCGAGTCTTTGATGCCCACGATGTTGGGGTGGGCCGCCAGTTGGGCGACGACGGCGGGGTCCAGGTTCAGGTTCGTGAACTTGGGCACGTTATAGACGAGTATGGGGATGGGCGAGCCATCGGCCACGGTGGTATAGTGGCGCACCAGGGCCGCAGGTGTCATCTGGGCAGGGTAAAAGAACGGGTTCATCACCAGGGCCACCTCGGCCCCGGCCTCGGCCACCGCCTGGGTCAGGCGCAGCGTGGCCGCCGTAGACTGGCAGCCCGTACCGGCGATTACCCGCTTGTCGGGCGCCGCCGTCTGCCGCACGATGCGCACCGCCTCCACGATCTCGTCCGCCTCCAACAGGGGGCTTTCCCCGTTGGACCCGGCGACCACATAGCCGTGCAGGCCGGTCTGCTCCCATCGCTCGACATTGGCGGCCAGCGCAGTCGCGTGCAGGCGACCCTGGGAATCAAAAGGCGTGGGAATGGGAGGATATACACCCGCGATTGTCATGGATACGCTCCTGGCAATTCTATATATATTCAAAAGAATCTCGACGGTCACACGGGGATAAATGTGCTAAAATAGGTATCGTCAGGTCCCGCTTGGCTGTCCTTCCCCCCCAGGTATCCCAGGAGAGCCAAGAGGGGCCTCCTCTTTTCTATCTGTCTAGGGTCGGCAAGCGATCCCCTCGCCTGCCGACCCTACCTTGTTTCACCCCTTTACTCCAGGTCTAGCACCATATCATAGTTCAGCCTGTCCTGGCCATAATGGGTCCAGAACTCGCCCACGCGCTTGAATCCCAGCTTTTCGTAGAAATGCTGCGCCCGCTCGTTAAAGGCCAACACCCCGCCCATCAGGATGAGCTGCTTCACACCCATCTCGCGGGTGCTGGCAACCACGTGGCGGCCCATCTGCGTACCTACCCCCTGATCCTGGTAGGCGTCGGCGATCACCGGGGCGAGGCAGGCGCATTCCCCCTCGCGCAGCCGGTCGCCATACCGGTCTCGATCCCCCTGCCAGATTTCTCGGCTAAGGATCATGTAGCCGATGATCTCAGCCTCTGGCTGGCCATCGTTCAACACGGTAACAAAGCGCACGATCCGGCTGTTGTCGATGGACGCGCAGAGCGATTCTGCCGTGGGCCTGTCAAAGGGATGCGGGCCATAGCGGCTGCGGGTATCCGCCGACAGGCTGACGAAAAAGGCGGTCAAGGGGTCTACATCGCCAGCTTCCAGGGGGCGCACGGTGGCTGGGCGGCCATCGCGCAACGTAATAGTGGTCACGTAAGAACGACTGGGTGCAGTCATCTGCTTCCTCCGGCAAAGGTATACATCGCATCGGTGCAGCGGCATTCTACGCCGTGTGCGCGACACTGCCAAGTGAGCGAGTGGACGCGAAGCAAAAAAAAAGCCATCACCCGCCGGGGTAGCAGTTGCGGGCGGGCGATGGTTTCCTGAAGAGTGAGGCATCGGTTGGCCGGTTTCCAGAGGATTGACCGGCCAACACGATGCCATCGACCGGGGAAGAACGGCGTCTAGGGAGCCTTGCGATCCACCGGTCAGCAGGTATTGGGTGTGCTGGGTACCATCGTACCTACTAGCTTAATTGTAACATAGTATATTAACTTTGTCAAGATAAATACAGAACGGGCCGCTCGGCACGATTGCCGCCGGCACGATTGCCGCAGCATCCCTGGAGCGCCGCCATCCCTGGCCAATGGCGCTAACATTTGGTTACACGGGAAAAAGAGGTGTAAGCCCGCGATAGAAACGGCTTTCAGCCCATTCGCCCGTTAGGGAGCATTAGAGAAGAGAGGCCATATTGCCCGGCACACCTGGGACTGAAGGTCCCAGGCTGGGAGAAATGGAAACCCGCTAAAGCGGGTTAGATACACTTTAGTAGGCTTTAGCCTACTTTGCTACCATTAGCCCGGCACTTGAGTGCTGGGCGTAGGCGCGGCATACATGTCGAGCGGTGAGCATTGGCCGTTACGGAACCAAGTCTGTTCATCGGTAGTACGTACACGAACCCATGATCTGCGAAAAGTTAGCGCCATTGGCCATCCCTGGCGGCACCCGCAATGGAAGATATGCGATGAGCATAAGCCAGCAAGGATGCTGCGGCAATCGTGCCGGGCGGCCCGTGGTAACGCGCGCACACGCAAAAGCGGGAGCCGGTATACCGGCTCCCGCTTTTGTGAAACAAACTATCGGTAAGGCTTATTCGGCGATCTCGAACTGGACCTGAATCTGCACATTAACCGTCAGTTCGCCACCCGACACGGGCACTCCACCACCACCCATGCCCATACGATCCGCGGCGGCGTACATGACAGGCTCTGATCCGCCCCACTCGCTCACCGAGTAGACCGCGCCCACCTTGGCCCCAAAACCGGTGGCCAACTGATCGGCCTTGGCCTTGGCGTCGGCGATGGCCTCCTCACGGGCCTGCTCGCTCAGTGCATCGGTATCCTCGATGCCAAAGGTGATCCCCTCGACCCGGTTCGCGCCAGCCTGCAACGCCTTCTCCAGCAGATCGCTCACCTTGGTCATGTCGCGCACGGTCACACGCACCTGGTTGGCCACGTGGTAGCGCTCCATCAACTGCGGCTCGTCCGTCTCGACCAGCGTCCGCACCTCGGGCTTGGCCGTCTGCTCCAGCCACATGTTATAGTTCACCGTCTGCACATCCTTGGCAGCGATCCCCAGCTCCTCCAGGGCAGCCATGACCGCGTCCATCCGCTTTGTGCTATCCTCTACCGCGAGAGCCGCATCCTCATTGATGGACTCGACCCCGATGACCACATAAGCCACATCGGGAGCGGCGGTGGCAGTGCCATTGCCCGTCACGCTGATGGTGCGCCTGGCCTGTTCTTCTGCCTGGGTCGCTACCGACGTCAGCGGGCCACCAGCCTGAGCGGCGGCGGTGCATCCACTTACTACCACTGCCAGCACTATCAGTAAACCCATTCCCATTACCATTCGCTTACGCATGTTGCTTCTCCTATCACGAGATGTATGTTGACAACGGCTTCTAACCGTCGCTCTAGTTCATAAACGCCGAGCGACCTCGATTTGTTCCCCAAATGGCCTGCCAAAATGGCGAATTCGTGAAATGCGCCGCGCCGATGTGACAGGCGGCACGAAACGGCTATACTGTGGCGACGCGCCTCGACGAATGCGCCCCGGCGAACACGCCGCGGCAAATACGCCGCAGTGCTCCCGCAGGCCAGGTGGCGCGCCAACACGGTTCAGAGGATAGCCCCATGTCGGAGAAGCGGAAAGCGGTGATCGCGCTGGTCGCGGCGGCAATGCTGTGGAGCACCGGCGGTGTGTTGATCAAATGGCTGGACTGGCACCCTATGGCGATCATGGGGGTGCGCAGCGCCATCGCCTCGGTGCTGCTGTGGATCATCGCCCGGCGGCCCCGCTTTAACTGGTCGCCCGCGCAGATCGGCGGGGCGGTGGCCTATGCCGCCACCGTGCTGCTATACGTGCCCGCCTGCAAGCTGACCACCGCAGCCAACGCCATCCTGCTACAGTATACCGCGCCGGTCTATGTGGCCCTGTTCGGCGCTTGGTTCCTGAAGGAAAAGCCGGGCTGGATGGACTGGGTTGCCATTGTCGTTTCCCTGGGAGGCATGGCCCTGTTCTTCCATGAAGGGTTGGCCAGCCAATCCCTGGTAGGCGATCTGATGGCCGCCGCCAGCGGCGTCACCATCGCCTGGATGACGTTGTTCCTGCGCAAGCAAAAGTCCGCTGCCCCGCTAGAATCGGTGCTGCTGGGCAACCTGCTGGCCGCGGCGGCTGGCATCCCGTTCGCCTTTGGGCGGCCCGCGCCCACCTTGCAGGGCTGGGGCGCGCTGCTCCTGCTCGGCATCTTTCAGCTGGGGCTGTCCTATGCCCTCTACACCTACGCCATCAAGCGAGTCACGGCCATCGAAGCCATCCTGGTTTCCACACTGGAACCCATTTTTAATCCCATCTGGGTGTTGCTGTTGATCGGCGAGCGCCCGGCGCCGTTGGCATTGGTCGGGGGCATGCTGGTGCTGGCGGCGGTCACTGTGCGGGGTGTGTGGTTCGCGCTGCACCGTCCATCCCGCCGCAAGGCCGAACCCGCCGCCGCCGTGACGGAAACCGTCTGATTGCCTCACAGCCCGAACGGGGCGTATAATATATCTGTTTCGGGAAACGATTACCCACATTCCCCAAGTCGCACCCCATTCCCAGCAGAGCATAACCTTCGCATCACCGGCTACCCCACGCGGGGCAAGCGCCAGGCACGCCCGAAGCAGAAAATTCGCGTAACCCAGGTGAACAGGGAGGGCAAGATGCCGCGGGTTGTCCATTTCGAGATTGGCGCGGATGATCCTGAACGGGCCATCGCCTTTTATCGGGATGTCTTTCACTGGCAGATCGACGAGACATACCCGGACCAGGAATATTGGCCCATCCGCACAGGTTCGGAAGAAGAGCCGGGTATAAACGGCGGGCTGTTCAGGCGGCAGGGAGCGGTGCACGTGATCCCCACCATCCAAGTACCCTCGGTGGACGAGTACGCCGCCCAGGTCCAGGCCCACGGGGGGCAGGTGGTGGTTGGCAAGCAGACGATTCCCGGCATGGGCTACCTGGCCTACTGCCAGGACACGGAGGGGAATCTGCTCGGCATTCTCCAGGAGGACCAGACCGTCTGAGGATACTGTGAGGAACCAAAAGGCTGCCGGGGTATCCCGGCAGCCTGAGGAAAACGCGGGCGAGTCGTCCTATTGGCCCGCTATTCTCGCGCGGATGGCCTTTTCTTGTTGCTCCCCGGCGAACTTGACCCACTCGGCGGGGATCAGGCCCATGCGCTCCAGGCGGTCCTCGTCCGTGATATTTTCCTTGATGATCCGGCCAGGGACTCCCTCCACCATGCAGTTGTCGGGGATCACCGTGTTATAGTGCAGCGCGGTCCCGTTGCAGATCAGCGCGCCCTTGCCGATCCGGCAGTTGTAATCCAGGCAGGCATTGAGATCGACCACGGCGTCGTCGGCCAACTGGCAGCCGTGCATGGTCGCTCCGTGGTTGATCCAGCAACGGTCCCCGATGATGGAATGATCCGGCTCCTCCGAAGTGACGCCGCCCAGGTGTTGCCCAGGGCGTCCCCCCTCGATGTTTACCAGGTCGTAGATATGCACCCAGCTACCGATGGTGTTACGACCCCGGATGACCGTGTTGCACTCGATGATACAGTGGTGGCCAATGGTCACGTGGCCGGTAATCACCGTACCGGCGCCAATCCGCGTGAACGCCCCCACGGTAACAGTCCCCTCCAAGACGGCAGTGGGATGCACTTGGGCCGTGGGATCAATCTGGATGTTCCCTTGTTGTGGCATTTCGCTCCTTGTGCGCTCGTCTATTCTCGACCAACCATCCAACAGGCAGCCCCAACGTCCGAGCCTATGGCCCCATTCTAGCGGCATGGCCCGGCCTCCGCAAGCATCCCCGGCTACCGGAGAAACCAGTTCGCCTCAATCTGTCTGACAGGCGAAAACGGCTATTGACAAACCCGCCGATATAGGCTAGACTAGCTAATGGATGGACAAATCTATAGGTACGCCGAATGCGAAAGCAACGGGGGAACCATCAATTCGCTGGGCTAATCGGCAATGTTGCCGTAGGGCTACTTCTTCGGCCCGAGCCCGAAAGCTAACCTCGTAGGCGTGGGAGAAGGGCACCGGTCAAACGACAGGTGAACCTTCTTTTTTTGTGTGCTTTATTCAGCATGCATGGCTCACCTGGCATACCGGTGAAGGGTACGCTTTCGTCTATCCGACCCAGGTCACCAGGAGAGCGCCATGAAGCAACACCATCGTCCGGTACCGGCCCCCGACAGTACGGAGCCGCCCCAATCTGTGCTCCAAATGCTTCAGAAGGACGGCAGCCAGCCAGACCGCGTGAGGCTGGCCGTCAAGTCGGACCTCAACCCCGAAGCACGCTTCGGCGAGCAATGGCTGCTGATCGACGATGAGCACCTGCGCGTCATGGAGCGGCACAACGGCAGCGCTAACCTGCGCTACAAGTTCGCCCTGGACAAGATTCAAGACGCCAAGGTAGAGCGCTGTGTCGGCAATGGCCTGCTACAGGTCACGGTAGACAAGCAGCCCCACGTTTTGCTCCACTATTCCAATGAGCTGATTGGCCGCTTTGGTCGGGTGGCCCACTACCTGCACGAGCGGGCGGAAATCGGCCCCGACGCGCCCATCCCCGCCCCCGACGCCGATACCCGGCGCTGCCTGGTGTGCGGACGACAACTCATGGACCAGACCTCCAAGGTCTGCCCCAACTGTATCCAGCGCGGCAACATCATGAAACGCCTGCTGGGCCTGGCCCGGCCCTTCTGGGGCAAGATCGGGATGATCATCCTGCTCCTGTCTGCGGGCGTGCTGGTAGACCTGCTCCCGCCCTATCTCACGCGCATTCTGATCGACGACGTGCTGCGGGCCGGGGCGCGCGAGGACCTGCTCCTCTGGCTGGTGGGCGGCCTGTTGGGTATCCAGATTGCACGCGTGATCATCACCATCATCTCCAACCGGCTGACGCTCAATGTTAGTATCCGCTTCACATCAGGCATCCGCGACCAACTCTTTTCCCACCTGAAAAAGTTGTCGGTGGACTATTATGACAAGAACCAGATTGGCCGCCTGATGACCCGTATCAACCAGGATACCAGCGAGTTGCAGGGGTTGGTCTCGCAGATGACCACCTTTGCCCTGAACATCATGTTGGTCATTGGCATCGGCGCGGTGCTGTTCACCATGTCCCCGTCGCTGGGCCTGTATGTGTTAATCCCCACCCCCCTGGTGATTACGGCGGCGTTTTTCTACTATCGCTATATGCGCCCTCACTTTGAGCGCTTTTGGGTGGCCCGCTGGCGGCTGAACGCCACGCTGAACACCTTCCTATCGGGCGTGCGAGTCGTCAAGGCGTTCGCCCAGGAAGATCAGGAAGAGCAGCGCTATCAGCAGCGCAACCGCAAGATGCTCGAGTCGCGCCTACAGGTAGACCTGGCCTGGAGCAAGTTCTTCCCGCTGGTCTCCTTTGCCTTTGGCGCGGGCGGCCTGATTATCTGGTACGCCGGTGGGCAGGCGGTCCTGGCAGACAAGATCACCCTGGGCACGCTGATGGCCTTCTTGAGCTACCTGGGCATGTTCTACGGCCCGCTCTCCAATCTGACGCACATCAGCCAGACGCTCAACCAGTTCCTGACCATCTCTCAACGGGTATTCGAGATGCTGGATGAGGAGCCTCCCAAAGAAGTGGCCGTGCCTGTGCTCAAGCCCCAAATCGGCGGGCGTATCGAGTTCGACCATGTCACCTTTGGCTATGACCCGTATTACCCGGTAATCCGTGACCTGACCCTGACCATCGAACCGGGGGAGATGATCGGCGTGGTGGGACACAGCGGCGCGGGCAAGACCACGCTGGTCAACCTGATTACCCGCTTCTACGACGTGACCAGCGGGTCCATCCGCATTGACGGCGTGGACGTACGCGACCTGTCTATGGACCAAGTTCGCAAGCAGATCGGCATGGTGCTGCAAACCCCCTTCCTGTTCCTGGGAACCATCGCCGATAACGTCGCCTACGGCAAGCCAGACGCCACGCGGCAAGAGATCATCCGGGCCACCAAGGCCGCCAACGCGCACGATTTCATCACGCGGCTACCCGAAGGCTATGACACCATCGTGGGCGAGGGCGGCGCGGGACTGTCGGGCGGCGAGCGCCAGCGCATCTCTATCGCGCGCGCCATCCTGCACGATCCCCGCATCCTGATCCTGGACGAGGCCACCTCCTCTGTGGACACCGAGGCGGAGCGGCAGATTCAGGAGGCATTAAGCTCCCTGGTCAAGGGACGCACAACCATCGCCATCGCCCACCGGCTGTCGACGCTCTATAACGCCGACCGGATTATCGTGCTGAATCACGGCAAACTCGAAGAGCAGGGCACGCCTCGCACACTCATGGAAAACAAGGGGGCCTTCTATAACCTGGTCCAGCTTCAGACCCAGCTTGCCCGGCTGGACGGCGTGCCCACCCTGTAGGAGCCAGACATGGACAATCAAGTTAAATCATACGAGGTTCGCTCGCTAACAAGCACCGATGTGCGCTTTGAGCGCATTGGAGATACGCTCGCCATGACGCTGAACGATGGCGGTTGCGCCGTCTACTACCCGTGGGTAGTGGTTCGCAGTTGCTTTCCCGTCTCGGACGACAAGGTATTCCTGTCGGTGCGCGACGCCACCGCCGAGGAGCAGGATGAGATCGGGATCATCGATGATTGGACCACCCTGCGAGAAACAGACCGAGAGGCCATCGCGGCGGAATTGGGATTGCACTATTTCGTGCCCCAGATTACCGGAGTGATGAACGTCAAGGAAGAGTTCGGGTTCCTCTACTGGACGGTGGGCACGAACAAAGGTCCCAAGGAATTCGTCATGCGCGATAGCGTGGTGCACTATACCCGCGAGATCGGCCCCGGCCATTACCTGATCATCGACGTGAATCAGGCCCGCTACGAGATCCCCGATGTCGGCGCCCTGGACGCCCATAGCCAGAAGCTGGTCAGACTCAGCTTGCGGCTATAAGGGGAAGGCGATAAGCCTCCCGCCTCGTCCAGGGCGGGAGGCGCCTAATTTCCGCAGCCTCCGCAATAGCCCCGTCCTTGTGCCGTGCCCCCATAAGTCGGCGCAATGGCTACCCCTACTCGAAAAAGCGTGATATAATCGCCGCGTTCGGCGCACGCTGGTGCCATCTCTATCCGCTGGAAAACAGCTCCAACACACTCCTTCGAATCGTTCTACTCAGCAGTCAGGCAGCGGGATCATATGCGTGTTGAAAGGAGACTGACATGGAACGAGAGCAGAACGCCGAGAAGCACGCAGCAAAGACGGCGAGCCCGGAAAAGGCCGACGGCGAGGCCGCGGCCCTTGCCAAGATCGCACAGATGCCAGCGCCCTACCGTGCCATGGGCGAGCGCCTCCATGAGATCATCATGAAGAGCGCGCCGGAGCTCACGCCCAGAACATGGTACGGCATGCCCGCTTACGCGAAGGACGGCAAGGTCGTGTGCTTCTTCCGCGTGGACAAGTACATGACATTCGGTCTCACCGAGGACGCAAACCTCACCCGCGAGGAGGGCGCGCCGCACCAGCTCATGGCGTCCGCGTGGTACTTGACCGCGCTGGACGACGCGACCGAGGCCAAGCTCTCCGCCATCGTGCGCCAGGCCGCGAACTGAGGGTGCGCCGCCCCCTGGATTGCGGCGCCCTTTACGCATCGCCGCGTGCGTGCGCGCAACTGCGGCTACAGGCTTTTCCCTGTAGCCGCAGTCTGTCTACTTCCCGTGCTATCAAACCAAGCGCGGTGACTGGCCGGAACATGACGCTATCCCCGCGCCGTCACCACTTTTTGGGACTCGGGCAACCTGGCAAGCACGTCCTCCAGGTTCGGGCGGCCAATCTCCTGTAGCTCATAGCGCACGCGCTGCGCGGGATGGTCGATGCGCATCACCCGCCGCAGGTCAATGGGCGTCGCAATCAGCACCAGGTCGCAGGGAGTGGTGTTGATCGTTTCCTCCAGCTCCTTGACCTGCTCCGGCCCATAGCCCATCGCGGGCAGCACCGCCCCGATGTGCGGATACTTTTGGAAGGTTTTGAGCAACGAGCCGCGCGCGTGCGGGCGAGGATTGATGATCTCCTCCGCCCCGAATCGGCGGGCCGCCACTACACCCGCGCCATAGGCCATTTCCCCGTGGGTAATCGTCGGGCCATCCTCAATCACCAACACCCGCTTGCCGCGCACTTGATCGGGGTCCTCGACGTAAATCGGGGAGGCAGCCTCGATGACCACGGCGTCATGGTTCACCTGCCGGATGTGCTCGCGCACAATCTGAATGCCCTCCGCGTCCGCCGTGTCTACCTTGTTGATGACCACCACGTCGGCCATGCGCAGATTCGCTTCCCCCGGATGGTATTTGATCTCGTGGCCGGGGCGCAGGGGATCGGCCACAACAATATGGATATCAGGCCGGTAGAAGGGCAGGTCGTTGTTGCCCCCATCCCAGACGACCACGTCGGCCTCTTCCTCCGCCTGGCGCAAGATAGGCCCGTAATCCACACCCGCATAGACCACCACCCCCTGGTCAATCAGCGGCTCGTATTCCTCCCGCTCCTCGATGGTGCAAGAGCACCTGTCCAGGTCGTCATAGCTGGCATACCGCTGGACGGCCTGCTCGCTCAGCACCCCATAGGGCATCGGGTGGCGCACGGCGACCACGCGACTACCCTTCGCCCGAATCAGATCCACCACGCGCCGGGTAGTCTGGCTCTTGCCGCTGCCGGTACGCACGGCTGTCACTGCCACCACCGGGCGGCGCGATGGCAGCATGGTCGTCTCTGGCCCCATCAGCCGGAAATCGGGGCCGTGGGCCAGCACCAGCGACGCGATGTGCATCACGTATTCGTGAGAAACATCGCTGTAGGCAAAAATGACCTGCTCGATCCCATCCTCTCGGATCAAATGCGGCAGCCGCTCCTCGGTGTAGATGGGAATGCCAGCAGGATACAGAGAGCCAGACAATTCGGGGGGATAAGTGCGTCCTTCGATGTTGGGGATTTGTGTGGCGGTAAAAGCCACCACATGATACTCGGGGTTATCGCGAAAGTAGACGTTAAAGTTGTGGAAATCGCGCCCCGCTGCGCCCATAATCACAACCCTGGTTTTGGTTCTCGCCATGGAACCACCTTCCTTTGCTATTTACCGGACCTAGTAAAAAGGGGCAGCATTCCTGCTGCCCCATCCGTCCAGCGTATCTGCGCCCGCATTTTCGCGCCCGCATTAAGTCTATCCCATCGCAGGCGAGCTATGAGGCAGTCGTTTCCTTTTCTGTCTCTTTTTGGCCGAGAGAGGCCAACCGCGAGAGAATGATTCCCACCTCGTACAGCAAGTAGAGGGGCACCATCACAATGGCCATGTTCACCGGATCGGGCGTAGGCGTCACCAACGCGGCAATCACAGCGACGAGCACAATAGCATACTTGCGGAAAGCGACGAGCTTCTTGGGGCAGATGAGGCCCAGTTTGGTCAAAAAGAACATGAGCAGCGGCGTCTGAAAGACCATCCCCATCCAGAACAGGATGCGCGTAACGAACGAGATATAGTTCCCCAGCGTCCAGTTCGCCTCGACGACGGTGCTCAAAAAGCCCTGCATAAAGTTGATCGCCGCGGGCAGCATGATGAATGCCGCAAACGCCACCCCGCTGGTGAAGCAAACAGCCACGCCGGGCAAGAGGGAATAGAGGTACTTGCGCTCCTGGGGCAACAGGCCGGGCAGCATGAACCGGACAATCTGATACACGATCACCGGCATAGCCAGGACCACCCCACAGATCAACGCCACCTGGAAATAGACGAAAAAGTGTTCCGTGGGCGAGATGACCTGGGGTGGATGCGACAGAGGCTTGATCAGGAGCTCCAGCACCTGTGTCGTGAAAATGATGCTGATGAGCGTGCCAATCAGCAAGGCCAGGGCCGCCTTGAACAGGCGCGACCGCAGCTCGATAAGGTGTTCAAAGATAGTGAGTTCTACATCCTGAGCCATGAAGCTATCCTTTGCTATCGCTATCCGCTACCGCATCATCCTCGGTAGCGCGAACAGCCGCCCCGTTGGATGCACCGGCCTCCTTGCCATCGTCAACGACTTCAGGGTTCAGAGCTTCCTCCGCCTCAGGGTCCACAGCCTCGGTATCCTCTTGGGAATGTGCAGCAGCCACATTGTCATCTGGCAGTATGCCGCCGATCATTACCTCGGCTGCCTGCGAATCCTGCGGCTCTTCCTCTTCCACTACCAACTGCACATCCGTTTCCCAGGCTACTACCACATCCTCCTGGATAACGTTTTCGTCCTCTTCATCCTCAGCCAGAGAAGGCTCCGTAATAACCATCGAAGCGCCCGCCTCGAGCGCCTGGGCAACCTCCGCCTCCGGTGGAATCACTTCCTCCACCTGTTCGGTACCCTCTTCCAGGACCTCCGCAACTCCCGCCGCGGCAGCCTCTCGGAGAGCCTCTTCCGCCTGCTCTGCTTCTTCCCTATCCATTACCAGAATAGGCTCTTCCAACTCAATGGGCTCCACCTCGTGATCTTCCAGCACGATCTCGGGGACACCCACTTCCATAGCAGCATCCTCTGCCTCGGGCAGTTCATCCTCTGGCTGCCCCCCGTCTGGCATCTCGACTGCCGCTGCGCTCTGGCGTGCGTCTGTGGGGTGCATTTCGCCATCCCGCAGGAGGGCTGGCGCGAGAACAGCCGGAGTAACTTGGGATGGGCGGTTGGTGGCCGTAGCCGCGGCATTAGCAGTCGCCGGGGCACGTCCGGAGGCAACTCGAGTAGAAACTGGGGCAGACCCCGCCGCGTTAACCTCCGCCGCCACGTCCGTGACAGTAGCTTGCGTCTCGGCTGCGATGGCTTCAACTTCTTGCTGGGTGGCCTTTAGGTCCTTGGCTACGCCCTGAAGCTCGCTTTGGGCCTCATTCAGCGCACCCCGCAGTTCGTCCAGATCTAACGCCTCGCGGAACTCTTGCGAGACCGAATCCGTCTCACGGCGGAACTTGGCCAGCATGCGTCCGGCGTCGCGCGCAAAGGCGACCATGCGTTCTGGCCCAACGACCAATGTACCAATCACAAGGATAAGGATAATTTCGCCAATACCGATTCCAAACATCCTAAAAAAGTTACCCCCTCGGTGGGAGTGGCTCTTTGTCGGTCAATTGGACATCTTTGCCACTCGACTCGTTGGTTTTCACTCCTACCTCGGACAAAAGACGCGGTTTCTGCGCCAAGAGAGTGCCCAGTACGCCATTGATAAAGCGGCTGGAGCTGTCACTGCCGAATAGCTTGGCCAGCTCCACGGCCTCATTGATGGCCACTTTGGGCGGCGTGCTATTGTCGAAAATGATCTCGTACGCCGAAATACGCAAGATATTCCGGTCCACGGGAGCCATCTGTTCGATGGGCCATTCGGGTGCGATCTCCTGGATGACCGAATCCAGCATCGCCAGGTGTTGCAGCACGCCATACAACAGACTATGAGCAAAGGCAAGGCCTTGTGCTGGAAGGGGTGCCTCTTCCAGCCGAGCTTGCAGGGAAAGCTCCGGATCGTGATGAACAGTATCAACCTCGAAAAGTGCCTGTAGGGCAGTTATCCGTGCCCTGCGTCTAATCTTCAAATCCCATCTCCACCACAAACATTACTCAGGAGCCGGAGCACCCTCCACGTTCTCGACGTGTACATTGACCGCCAGAACGGGCATGCCCACCATATCCTGGATAGCGCGCGCCACAAGAGCCTGAATCTGGCGGCCCACCTGGTAGATATTGATATCATGGGCCACAATGATGTAGAGGTCAACAGACACGGTATCATCGATGACCTCCACTCGAACCCCATCTCCAACAGTCTTGTTCTTCAGGAAGCGATCTACCCCAGTGGTGAGATCGCGATACATGCGCACCACACCCGGCACAGAAAGGGTGGTGAGACGAGCTATAGCAATCAGGACTTGGGGGGAGATACGGACGGTGCCCAGCTTTTCCTCCATCGTGTGCCTCCGGTTCAACCAAGAGTCCGCCTATTACGACACCCATTTAAGCGAAAAAGGGCCGCGTGAACGTGTGCCACCGGCCCTAAAAGAGGCGGACATACGTCCTAACTCTGCGCCTCTACCTTCACCACCGTCATGCCGCGATAGTGCCCACATGTCGGGCACATATGGTGCGGCAAGCGCATGTTATGGCAAGAGGGGCACTCTACCAACTTGACGCGAGTCAGTGCGTCGTGGCTACGGCGGCGATGCGTACGCCCTGGAGAATGTTTGCGTTTCGGTAAGGGAGTCATTAGTCGTTCCTTTCAGTTTCTCGGTCTTGGTCACTCCCCAACAGCTTGGCTAATGCGGCCAGCCTGGGGTCGATATTCTCACGATTACAATCACATGGACCTTCATTCAGGTTGGCGCCGCACGTCGGACACAACCCTTTGCATTCGGCTGAGCACAAAGCGCCGCGGCCGCCCTCAATCACGGCGTACTGGCGCAACACCTCACTCAGGTCCAAAATGTGATGCTCGTCGATGATTAGCTCCTCCTCATCCTCATCGGTGATGGGGAGAGCGGCGCCTGTCTCAATATCAATAGAGGGGATATACTCCTCGTCAAAATCAAAGGTGATATCCGCTTCGGTGAGTTCCAGACAGCGCCGACACGGCTGCACGAGGTTCAAATGGGCAGTGCCTTTAGCAAGGATCCCCCTGGGAGTCCGGATGAGCGTTACCTCCCCATCCACTGGGACGGGTCCGGGGTTATATTCGTCCACACCCCGCAGCTCCCCGGTGATCTCGTAATGGCGGCTTGCCCCGACACGCTCCTTTAGCAACTGTGCAACATTATATAACATTTTAAAGACTCCGGCCAAAGCCAATCTGGCAGATGTCCGAGCTGCGCCACAGGCAGAGTCGGGCACCGTACAAAACAGATGCCCAGATTCGGGCATTCACTCATTATAGATGAGCGGGGGCATCATGTCAAAAAGATTCGGTATTGGCAGAGCTAATCAGCCAAGCTAACCAGCGTAAGCTACCCCACTTTGCTTTGCCGCGCCGATGAAGCCTGCGGCTCCTCATGAATCGGGGCCACGCGAGAGACCGGTTCCTTGTTTCCCTCGCCAGCAGCCTCCTCCTGGTACTGGGCACGCCGGTTCTCCAGCAGGTTGATCCCGTTCTCAATGACCGCTTGCAATTGAGACAGATTCCCCGCCAGCTCCTTCAGTTTGGCCTCGGCGTATTCGTCGGCCCCCGAACGGATGCGGGTTGCCTCCTGCTGGGCGCGTTGGATGATGGCCTCTGCCTGGGCGTCGGCAGCCTTGCGCAGCTTGTGCTCGTCCAGTTGGCTAGCAGCATCCTCCCGCGCCTGAGCAATGATCCGCCGCGCCTCCTCGTGGGCCTGCGCGACGTACCTGTCCCGCTCCTGCTGGACCTCTCTGGCCTGCTTGATCTCCTGGGGAATGACGATGCGCATCTGGTCGATGATATTCAGAAACATGTCCTCATCGATGGCGACCTTGCTCCCCAGGGGCAGTCGCCAACCATGCTCCAGCAAATCCTCCAGCCTGTCGATAAGGTGCAAGATGTCGATTGGATTCACCCCTTTCGATCCCCTGGCCATGCCACGGTTGTCAGGCGTTGGTCTCCGTCAGACGAATCTTCAGGGCCTCGGCCACATGAGGCGGCACCATCTGGTGAACCGCGCCGTTGGCTATCGCAATTTCCTTGACTATCGAGGAACTGATGAAAGCATACTCCAGGCTAGTCATCAGGCAGCAGACGTCGATGTCCGGCGCAAGGCGACGGTTGGTTAATGCCATCTGATATTCCATCTCAAAGTCCGAGATGACGCGCAGCCCCCGAACGATCACCATGGCCCCATTCCGCCGGGCAAAGTCAACCGTCAGTTGGCTATAGCTCTGCACGGTGATGTTGGGCACATCCGCCAGAGCCTCGCGCATCATGGACACCCGTTCTTCCACCGTGAAAAGCAGCCGCTTTTGCGGGCGGTCATACACGCCCACAGTCAGTTTTTCAAAGATTTGTGCAGCTCGCCGGGCGATGTCCATATGCCCCAAGTGCACAGGGTCAAACGTCCCGGGATAGACGGCGCTTGTCAAAATCAGGCCTCCATTATCTATTCACCGGCCATCACGGGAAAACCCGTGGGTCAGTTAGCATGCTTGCCGTTCAGGCCAGTTCTTCTGTAATCCAGAAGTGCCGAACGCTAGTCGCCAGCAGATCGTGCTCTGGCAGGGCAAGGTCTGGGTCTTGAGCAAAGAGCTTGAGCGCTTGAGCGCGCGCCTTCACCAGGATAGCCGTGTCGCTCAGGCTGGCCACCTTGAGCTCCGGCAGGCCATGCTGGCGCACGCCAAAGAAATCGCCGGGTCCGCGCAGTTCCATATCTTTTTCCGCCAGCACGAACCCGTCGCCGGTCTGCTCCATGATCTCCAGTCGTTCCAATACCTGATCAGAGGGGTTGTCGGAAAGGAGAATGCAATACGATTTGTGCTCTCCTCGACCAACCCGCCCGCGGAACTGGTGCAACTGGGCCAGCCCAAAGCTCTCCGCCCCCTCAATCAGCATCACGGTGGCGTTGGGAATATCGATCCCCACCTCGACCACCGCCGTGGATACCAGGATGTCAAACTGCCTGGCCTTGAAATCGGCCATGACCTGTTCCTTCTCCTGGGGCGACATCCGCCCGTGTAGCAGCCCCAGCCGCAAATCAGGGAAAATGTCTGTCTGCAGGCGGCGATACTCGCTGGTAGCCGCCTTGCTATCCACCTTGTCCGACTCTTCCACCAACGGGCAGATGATGAACGCCTGGCGCCCCTGCTGCACCTGCCCCTCGACGAAGGAGTAAATCCTCTCGCGGCTGTGCCGATCGCGAATGGCCGTGAGCACGCGCTGGCGGTTGGGCGGCATTTCGTCCAGCACAGACAGGTCCAGATCACCATAAATGGTGAGAGCCAGGGTGCGCGGGATGGGCGTGGCGCTCATCGCCAGCAGATGGGGCTGGAACTCGGACCCCTTGGCCCGCAAGCTGCCCCGCTGGGAGACGCCGAAACGATGCTGCTCGTCCACCACGACCACACCCAGCCGGTTGAACTCCACTCGCTCCTGGATCAGGGCGTGCGTGCCCACCAGCACCTGCACGTCCCCGGCGGCAATCTCCTCTCGCAGGCCACTCTTTTCCCCCTCGCTCAGGCTGCCCATTAGCAACTCACAGCGCACCTCCGGCCAGGGCTCCAGCAGGCGGGAAATAGTGTGATGATGCTGCTCCGCCAGAATGGAAGTAGGGGCCATCACCGCCGCCTGTAGACCATTGCGCACAGCCGCCAGGATCGCGGCCACCGCCACCACCGTCTTGCCCGACCCCACATCTCCCTGCAACAGGCGGCTCATGGGCGTGGGCTGCTCCAGGTCATGCAGGATTTCGTCGATAGCCCGCCGCTGGGCGTTGGTGAGGGCAAAGGGCAACCGGCTGATAAACGCCTCCAGATCCTCGTGCGGCGTCGGCAACACCTGCCCGGCCTGCCCGCGCCACTCCTGCCGATGACGCAAGATACCCAACTGCAACAGCAGGAACTCGTCAAAGCAGAGGCGCTGGCGGGCCTTGGCCAGCATCTCCTCACTGTCGGGGAAATGCATCTGCTCCAAGGCAGCCCCCAGGCCAAGCAGCCCCTCCTCTTGCATAATCGCCGGAGGCAGCGGGTCAATGATGCGAGGCACCCAATAGTCCAGGGTTGTGCGCATCAGGCGACGCAGCCAGCGGGCCTTTAGCCCCTCGGTCAACGCATAAACCGGAACCAGGCGGGCCGTGTGTAACAGCAGCCGTTGCAGCGGCTCCCACTCGGGGCTTTCAAAACACAACCGCCCCAGGTATTCCGTCACCTTGCCGCTGACAACCAGCTCCCTGCCCGCTTTGAGCCTGGTCTGCAAATAAGGCTGACCGAACCAACGCGCCTCGATGGCGCCTGTGCCGTCCGTGATGACCGTGCTGACCACCGGAGCGCCACTGCGTGTGCGGCGCGTCTTGGTCTCGCGAATGACCCCCGCAATCGTCACCTCATCTCCCAGGGCCAGCCGATTGATAGTCTTTAGCTGGCCGTAATCGTCGTACCGACGGGGAAAGTGGTAGATCAGATCGCGAATACTCTGGATGCCGAGGCGGGCCAGCTTCTCCTCACTGACTGTGCTGACCCCTTTCAGCGCCGTGACCGAATCGCTGAGAGTGATCTGGCGATCCGTGGCGCGCCGCGTGCGCCTGGCCGGGCGGGGTTCCTCCGCCGACGGCTGGCTGGCCGCCTGCGTGCGAGCAGTCGTTCGACTGGCCGCGCGGGCGGGTGCCTTGCGCTCGGCAGGCTTGGCCGGGGGCTTGATCGCCGATTCACGAACAATCGGCGGCTCTATGTCCGTGGGTGCCGGGCGCTCGGTCGGTATCGAATCTTTGCCCGGTGTCGGGCGTTTGTCCGGCTTGGGATCTACGACTCGCGGAGATGGCGTATCTGGGACCGGTGGCGGCGGGGTTTCCTGGGTGGCTGGTTCGGACGAGCCATCAGCCAGTGCGTGAAGCAACTGCTCCACGATGGGTCGCCGCTCTTGCGGCGAGAGGGTGCTATAGGCGTTCGTGGACTGCAGCACCTCATCCACCGCGATGGGTGGCACGTACTGCTGCGCCTCACGGCGGGCTTCTTTTTGCCAGTACCCCAAAAAGCGCGCCAGCCCGCCAATCACCGCGCGGTCGCGATAGCCCTGGTCCCTCTCCAAGATCAGAATACGTTTGAGTTTATCGTAAGCCGATGACATCTATCCAATTCCTGAATGATACAACAATATGGGTTGATTATATGGGAAGTGTGCTATCCCTCAAAAGCCACAACGGCCAACGCCGAAAGCCCCACAAAGGTGCCCAACGCGGGGCCATAGATATGTTCCTGGATCATCGCAGGCGGGAACTGCTCCTTCAACATGGTAATCAGCTCGTCCTTCCTGGCAGCATCTACGCCGCTATGCAGGACGGCCAACTGCCGCAGGTTGACAAACTCGAGCAGAAACTCGGTCAGGCGCTCGGTGGCTGTGCCACGGCTACGCGTCCGATGAAAGGGAACGACATGCCCCTCCTCCAGCAGGAACAACGTCTTGGGAGTCGAGGAGACCTCCGTGTTCCGACGCGGGGCGGGCAGGATGCCAGACCGGACCAACGGGCTGATACTATCCACATGGAACGCCAGATACAGGCGTGGCATCATGCCGCGCACCAGCCGAATGATGTCGGCAGCCGATGCACCACCCAACGCCGCCCTGGCAGCCTCTTCTACCAGGATGCCCTGCGCGCGAGAGATCAGCCCCGAATCCACCACAGAGATGCGTCCTCGCCCAACAAAGCTCAGCTTGCCCTGATTGGCCATACGAAAGGTGTTGGTCAACTCGCTGGATACGTGAATAGAGACGATCTCGTCTGTCTGCCTGGCCACCTCGGTATAGGCGGCAGTAAACTCGCGCGCGACCGGAGAGAGCAGAGCAGGCAAACCCCTCTTTTTCATGTTTTTCTTGTAGAATTCGGCTGACCTGAGCTCGGGATCGTCGCTCAACGTTTCTGTCCCCAATTGAATGCGATGCGGGACCACCGTGATGCCCAATTCGTCGATCACTTGCTGGTCTAGGTCCGCCGCACTATCGGTGACGATCCTGGCATTGCTCATAGCTGTTGCACTCCTCTTGCTCCTACTCTACGGAGATAATATAGTAATAATGTGCCTGTCCTCCATCGTGTACTTCTACCTCCAGGTCTGGATAGGCTGCCGTGATCTCTTCAGCCAGTACTCTGGCTTCCCCGTCCGACACATTCTCCCCATAATAGATGGTGATAATTTCGTGCTCTTCGGTATGTACGCGCTCCAAGAGATTCAACACGACAGTGGAAACATCCTCCCCGGCGGTGGTCAGATTATCATTCAACAAGCCGATAACCTGGCCTTCGGCAATGGACAAACCGTTCACCTGCACGGAACGCACCGCCCGCGTTACCTCTGCCGTCTGGACCTGTTTCGCAGCCTCTTGCATCAACTCGGCGTTGCTTTGCATAGTGGCCTGATAGTTAAAGGCTAACAACGCCGCGATCCCTTGCGGCACGGTTTTGGTAGGGACGACAAGCACTTGTTTAGATGACAATTCCTTGGCCTGTTGTGCGGCCAGGATGATATTGCTGTTATTCGGCAATAGGATGACCTGCTTATGCTCCACGCTATTCATAGCCGTGAGCAAGTCCTGCGTGCTGGGGTTCATGGTCTGCCCACCAGAGACGACCGCACTGACTCCCAGACTCTCGAAAACGCGCTGCAACCCCTCGCCAGAAACGACGGCGACCACGCCAATATCGCTGGTTAGCCGCTGGCTGGAACCGTTCGTGCGCACAGCGGCGGGCTGAACGGGTACGGGCTGTCGGTTTGCCTTGAACTCCTCGTACTGAAGCTGCATGTTCTCGATGATAACCGAGGTAACGCTCCCCTGGCTGATCCCGTAATCCAGCGCCTCGCCGGGGCTGTCCGCATGCACATGCACCTTGACCGTTTGGCGGTCCCCCACCACCAACACGGAATCCCCCATCTGGGCAATGCGCTGGCGAATCACCTCTGGGTCCAGGTCCTGACCAATGATGATGAACTGGGTATCATAGTTGTATCGGCCATTGGGGGCTTCGGCATGCATCAGGTCCATCGTCTGCACAGAAGTAGGCACAGTACGCTCTCCCCGAATATGGCGCAGGATCCCTTGAAAAAAGACGGTAAGCCCCTGGCCGCCAGCGTCCACCACCCCGGCATCGGCCAGCACAGGTAGCATGCTGGGGGTGCGGGCCAGAGCATCCTCTGCGGCCAGGGTCGTCGCCTCGATCACCTGGCGAATGTCCCCGCCGGTATTGGCCGTCTGCTCGGCGGCTTGGGCGGCCTCTCGCGCCACTGTCAGAATCGTGCCCTCGACGGGCTTCATCACTCCTTTATACGCGGTGGCGGCCGCCTCTCGGAGGGCTTCGGCCAGGCTATGGGGAGTCAACAGCTCTTTTCCATCCAAAGCGCGGGCAAAGCCTCGCAACAATTGGGAAAGGATCACGCCCGAGTTACCGCGGGCGCCCATCAGCGCCCCGTGAGATACGACACGGGCCACATCCGACACAGCGGGGTAAGGGCCGCTACCCGCCTCGTCCAGGGCAGCGCGCATGGTCAAGGACATATTCGTCCCCGTATCGCCATCAGGCACGGGGAACACATTGAGGGCATTGATCTGGGCCGCGTGCGCATCGAGCCACGCGCTGGCTGTTCTCAGACAGCGCAGCAGGTGGTTCCCGTCAAAGATCTCCTCTGCATCCAATGCTGAGCCAGAGGAAGAAATCTCCTGTTCGCGCTCGTCTCCCAGATTATGGGAACTGGAATTGGTAGCCAAGCCACTGTACCTCCGCTAAAGGTTTTGGGCACCGCTGGGACGTCCTTAATCGTCGCTGCTGATTCGCAACCCCTGAACGTGAACATTCACTTCGGCAACGCGCATATTGAGGGCCCTTTCCACACCGAACTTGACACTCTCCATCACGTTGTGGGCTACCTCGGAAATGCGCGTGCCGTATTCGATCACTACGTACAAATCAATCATGATCTTGGACTCGTCAACCTTGACCTCTACCCCCCGGTGATAGCTGTCGACTTGGAGAATCTCGGCAATCCCATCTCGCAGGGTGGTTGCCGACATTCCGACCACACCATAGCAACGCAACACGGCCTCACTGGCAATGCTGGCGATGGCCCTGGGCGACACCTCGATTTTCCCCAATGCAGAACCTTCGTTCATGAAATGTCTCCTGCCGGTGGTTTTGCAGTCAATTGCCATTTATGGTATCATAACTCCTACGTGCAAAGCAAATATTCCTACTCCCGTGCAACGCGAAAGCCGCGCCGAAGGGAAACAGGGAATCATCTGGACAGTAACCGATTCGAGCAATCGGACAACGTCCGAAACAAGCGGGCCGGTTCCAGCGCCCGATAACTGAAAGGGGTCATATAATGGCAAAATGTGAGATTTGTGGCAAGGGTCCGCAGTTTGGGCACAACGTCAGCCATTCCAAGCGGCGCACGAACCGTCAATGGCATCCCAACATCCAGAGGGTAACGGTTGAGATCGAGGGCCAGCCCAAAAAGCTCGACATCTGCACCCGCTGCCTGCGCACCCTGAACAAAACCTCGTAACTCGTTCCGCGCAAGCATAGAAAAGCGTACGGCCAGTCCTTTGGCGACTGGCCTTTTGCTTTTCTTTCCAAACGCCCCGCAACCTGGCTCGCAGCTTGTCTGCCGTCTCGTCCCTGCCAAAAGGGGCCGCATCACAGAGCCGCACGGATGCGGCGTATGGCTGTCTCTATCCCATCCGGACAGCCAAAGATGGCCGAGCCGATCACCAACACGTCGGCTCCCGCTTCCACGATGCGGGCGACAGTATCCGTGTTGACCCCACCGTCCACCTCTAGTGCGCAGTTCAACCCTCGCTCATCCAGCATCCGTCGGAGCCGCCGCACCTTGTCGACCATCGAGGGAATAAACTCCTGCCCTCCGAAACCGGGGTTTACCGTCATCACCAGGATCAGGTCTACCTGGTCCAGCACCTCTTCCAGCGCGACCAGGGGAGTGGCAGGGTTCAACGTAACAGCGGGCTTGGCCCCTGCCTCGCGAATCTGCTGCAACGTCCGGTGCAGGTGCGGGCAAGTCTCCACATGCACCGTGACCATGTCGGCCCCAGCCCGCACAAAGCTATCGATATAGCGCTCGGGCTGCTCGATCATCAGGTGGGTTGTCAGCGGCAGGCGCGTCAGCGGGCGCAGCGCGCGCACTACCAGCGGCCCAATGGTGATATTGGGCACGAAATGCCCATCCATAACGTCCACGTGAATGGAATCGGCCCCCGCCGCTTCCGCCTCACGTACCTGTTCCCCCAGACGCGCAAAATCCGCCGACAGAATGGACGGCGAGATGCGCACATGACGTTTCTCCGACATGTCTTCCTTTCGCAATCAGTGTGATGAGTCCAGATATTGGCCCCGCAACTGCCCACAGCCCGCTTGAATATCCACCCCGCGCCGCAATCGCACCGTGGTCTGGATGCGCTCCTGCACCAGGATTTCCTGAAAACGCAGCACGCGCTCATTCGAGGAGGGAAGATAAGCGCAGTCCGGCGTGGGGTTCATGGGGATCAAGTTGACATGGCAAAGCAGGCCATGTAGCAGCGCGGCGGTGCGTCGCGCGTGATCGTCCGAGTCGTTGACCCCATCCAGCAGAGCATACTCGAACGTGACCCGCCGCCCCGTGCGCTCGATGTAGAACTTGCTGGCCGGAAGCAGCCGCTCCAGCGGATAACGGCGATTGACCGGCACAAGCTGATCGCGCAGGGCATTATCCGGGGAGTGCAAGGAAATGGCCAGCCCTACCGCCAGCGATTCGCGGGCCAGTCGCTCGATGCCCGGCACAACCCCTGCCGTAGACAGGGTAAAACGCCGCGCCCCCAGGGCCAGCCCCTCGCGGTCGTTCAGGTTGAGGATGGAACGCCAGATGGCGTCGAAATTGAGCATCGGCTCGCCCATGCCCATGAACACCACGTTGGTGACGTGGGCATTCTCCTCGCGCAACTTGCGGGCGAAATGCAGGGTCTGGGCGGCCACTTCGCCCGTAGTCAGGTTGCGCACAAACCCCCGCTGGCCCGTGGCGCAAATGGTGCACCCAATCGGACAACCAATCTGCGAGGAGACACAGATGCTGTTGCGGTTGGTATAGCGCATCAACACCGTCTCTAGAAATTGGCCGTCAATCGTCTCGAACAGCACCTTTTCGGTAAGCTGATCCTCGTCCATCGTCGAGGTGACGGGCTTGAGATAGCCAACAGTGGTCTGTTCCTGAAGCCGCTGGCGCAAGTCCTTGGACAGGTTCAACATCTCCCCTGGGTCGCAGGCCAGGTTGCTGTAAAGCCACCGCCAGATCTGCGTGGCACGGAAACGCGGCTCGCCCCACTCGACGACGAGTTGCACCAGCTCTGGAAGGGTTAGATCCAGTAGGTTGATTTTGTCGGCTGCCATGCTTCACCTGTATGCCTATACCACGTGACTGCTCGCCCCGATTCCGGATGTGGAGCACACCCAGAATCGGGGACGAACAGCCGCGCCTTGCCAAATGCGTCCGATTGCCTGTCGATGATTGCGCCTAACGCAGGAACCACATCAGCGCCGGCTGCGAGAGCCGCTGAGCAGGAACAAATAGTAGAGAATGGTCGAAAGAGCCTGCACGACTGCCGCCACATAGGTCAAGGCCGCCGCCGACAATACCGACCGCACGCCTTGTTCCTCGGTAGCGCTGATCATGCGGCCATCCTTGAGCAATGCCACGGCCCTCTTGCTCGCATCCAGCTCCACGGGCAACGTCACTACCGCGAACACGAGCGTGCTGGAGAACAGGACTAGGCCGATCAAAGGCATGTTCGGAATCTGCAATAAAAAGCCCGCCAAAAAGATAATCGGCCCCAGCCACGAGCCAATCTGCACGACGGGCACGATGGCCGAGCGCAGTCTCATCGGGCCATAGTTCTGCGCGTGCTGAACGGCGTGCCCCACCTCGTGGGCCACAATGCCCAGGGAGGCCACCGACGGCGAGCGCCCTACGCCCGACGACAGGTATAGCGTCCTGTTGCGCGGATCATAGTGATCCGACAGGGTGCCGCGCGTCTCCTGTATGCCCACATTCTGCAGACCGCTGATGGACAGCAGTCGCTGGGCCGCCTCGAAACCGCCCATATTGCTCGCGTTGCGCACACGCTGATATTTCTCATAAGCACTACGCACCTTGAATTGCGCGTAGAGGCCCAGAGTCAGAGCAGGCAGGGCGAACAGAAAGTAAATTGGGTTAAAGTAAAACATAGGGGATTCTATTCCCTCCATCCGCCAAATGGTACCAGTACTACATAAGTATACTACGAGGAGGGGATAGTGTAAAGTTGCGCGCAGAAAAATTATGTCTACTCGAACATTAGGCCAACAATATCATGGAAACCGCACCTACGAATCTGCAACCGCCGCAACTAGAAATGTTGTTCCAGGTACACAGCTTCATCGGTGAACCCATGCTGGCGGTAAAAAGCGATGGCCCGGGCGTTATCGGGCATGGTGCTCACCGAGATTTCGGCGCAGCCTGCCGCCTGGGCGCGGGAAACGACGGCCCGCATCAGCGCGCTACCCACTCCCCGCCCCCGCGCGTCCTCGCGCACCACTAGCTCGTCTATCACACAACAATCCCCCGCGTGATACAGGTTGGCGCGGACGCAGTAGCTGAGCAGGCCCAATGCCTGCCCCGCATCCTCCGCCAGCAGCACGCAAACGCCCGGCGCGGATAGATAGGCCGCCGCATAATCGGCGGTCAGCGGGCTGGTTGCGCCATCTGTGGCCGCCAGATCGCGAATCAGCGCCACGATGGTTTCCGCGTCAGCGGGCACGGCTTCCCGAACGTGTAGGTCCATACCCATCACCTCAACAGTTGTTTGCGAAACTCTCGCCTATAGCTCGCCCAACGCCTCACGCCAGGCGCGCAGCATGGCAGGCAGGTCACTAAAGGTCCAATCGGGCGGGGCCGGGTAAACCGCCGCTTCCGCAGCAGTCGAGATGCCGGTCAGCACCAAGATGGTAGCGATCCCCGCCCGGTAACCGCCCAGAATATCGGTTTCCAGCCGGTCCCCCAGCATGGCCGTCTCCTCGGCCCTGGCTCCCAGCATTTGCAGCGATTGCTCGATCACCAGGGGTTCAGGCTTGCCCACCACGATGGGCTGCACATCGGTGGCAGCTTCGATGGCGGCCAGGATGCTGCCCGCCCCCGGGATAATGTCGTTCTCCGAGGGGAACGTCTTGTCCGGGTTGGTCCCGATGAAGGTAGCCCCACTGCGGATGGCGAGCGTGGCAGTCATCAGCTTCTCATAGGTAACGGTCTTGTCCAGCCCGGCAACGACGTATTGGGCATCCCGCCCCGCCAGCACGAAACCGTGCTGCTCCATCGCCTCGACAAGTCCCTGCTCTCCCACCACATTCACCTTGGTTCCCGCCGGAGCGATGGTAGCCAGGTAAGCCGCGGTCGCCGTCGCGGAGGTGAGAATGAGGGATTCGGGCACGTCCAGCCCCATCGTAGCTAACCGATCCGCGACCTGGCCCGGGGTGCGGGTCGCATTGTTCGTCACGAGCAGATAGCCCATCCCGTGGTCGCGGAGGAAATCGAACAGTTCCGCCGCTCCCGGCAGGACCGTTTTGCCCCGGTAGATTACCCCATCCATATCAATGAGCAGGTTGCGAATAGCAGACAGTTGCGCGGTCATCCTTCACTCCCAGTAAACGTTATTTGATGTCCGCCGAAACGCTCGACAAGCGCCCGGCAGAAGGTCGGCATTGGAACCCACAGACGTGCATTATACCACACTTGCGCCCATCCCCTCATATCCATTCTCGGCACAAGCATTCGCCACAGAGGGTAATAACTGGTACAATTCTTGCACCAGATTTTCGCCCCTTGGTCCATTCGGCCATTGACAGGGGCCGATAGTTCTGGTATGATAGGTATACCCCTATAGGGTATCAGGATTATCATTACAGATTAGCTAACACAGGCGCGCAAGCAGCCTGTGCCAGAAAGGAACGGCGAGATGAGTAAGCATGCGAAACTGGTCGCTCCGGATATTTCCTGCCAGCACTGCGCCATGACCATCAAACGCGAGCTAGGCTCCGTGGAAGGCATTACCTCGGTGAGCGTGGATGTGCCCACCAAAACGATTGACCTGGAATATGCCGATGACAAGGCGCTGGAAGAAGCCAAGCGGGTGCTCGACGACATCGGCTATCCGGTGACTCGGGGTTAGCCCTGAGCGGGTTACCTCGCCTGAGAGCAACGATGGTGGCTGATTGCGGTGGCTGTTTGCGGTGGCTGTTCGAGACTTGCCGATAGGTGGCAGCCTGGCCGCTGACCCGAGATGGCAACCGGACAGTCACCGCATTTATCGCGGCTGCAAGCCAGCGTATGGGTAAACTACCGATCAAGGAGACACGTGTTGCCCAATAGATCCGCCATAGTACGCCTGCTGACTGTGCTGCCCCTGGTGGCCGTACTTCTCGCGGGTTGCCTGCCACAGGCCCCGGGACGGGCAGTGGCAAACGCCCCCGCGCCAACAGCTACTCCCTCTCCTGGAGCGTCGGGAGCTGAGGAGGCCGATGAAACGGCCACGCCCCGTCCGACAGCCGCGCAGGCCAGGCCAGCAGTCCCCAAAGCCGGGGCTGAGGCATACGACTTGACCCTGAACAACCTGGATGGTGAGCCGGTCACGTTGAGCGACCTGCGCGGGAAAAAGGTGATGCTCAACTTTTGGGCGAGCTGGTGCGGCCCGTGTCGCATCGAGATCCCGCACATGATCGAAGTGTATGACGAGTATCACGAGGATGGCCTGGAGATCGTCGCCGTCAACCTGCGAGAGCCGCAGGAAACGGTAGAGCAGGCGGTGGAAGCATTGGAAATGCCCTTTACCATCCTGCTGGACGAACAAGGGGAAATAGGGCGCGCCTACTATGTGCGCGGCATCCCCACGAGCGTGTTCATCAACGAGGAAGGGATCATCGAGTCCGTGCAAGTCGGCTCATTGAGCGAGGAACTCTTGCGCGAGCACATCGAAGCCCTGATGCAGTAGGTCAGGCCCACTCCCTGCAACCCTGAGCAGGTCGCACCGTATAAAGTACTGTTGAACGTGTAGGCCGGGAGCATCAAGGATGGGGCATCCCCCGGCTTTGGATAGATCAGATTGGGACTATGAAGGAAATGCATGTTACTACCGGTTCTGGCGAAACGGCGCTAAACGTGTGGACCACACGGATCACCCGCTGGATGACCCGCTTGATGCATGGGATCAGCGGGCACTGGCTGCTGCTGGTAAACGCGCTGTTCGGCTTTTTCTATCTGGTGCTGCCCACCCTGGCGCCCGTGCTCATGCTGGCGGGGCAGGAAAAGGCGGCCAACGTGCTGTATACGATTTTCCGCCCCCTGTGCCACCAGTTGCCCGAACGCTCCTTCTTCATTGGGGGACCGCAGGCGGTGTACTCTCTCGATCAACTCACGCAATTGTTGGGCGGGGGTGGCGTGCCTGCGCGCTATATCGGCGATGCCACCATCGGCTACAAGATCGCCATCTGCGAGCGGGATGTGGCCATCTACCTGGCCTGGGTGGTGGCGGGGATTGCCTTCTACTGGCTGCGCAAACGGCTGCGCCCCCTGCCATTGAAGCAGTTTGTGCTATTCATGGTGCCGATGGCTATAGACGGGTTCGGGCAGCTATTCGGGCTGTGGGAAAGCACGTGGGTCAGCCGGGTAATCACCGGCGGGCTGTTCGGCATAGCCACCGTCTTGCTGGTGTACCCCTACCTGGAGAAAGCGATGGCCGAGATACGAGGGGCCACCCAACCGGAAGCCTTGCAGATAGGGGACGACTGACGTGGACCCGCAGAACATAACCCTCACCGCCGCGCTGGTGGCCGGATTGCTGTCCTTTTTCTCTCCCTGCGTCTTGCCGCTCGTGCCGATCTACCTGGGATACATGACCGGCACGGCGGTGAGTGGCCTAAACGAGTCTCAACGACTGCGCACCCTCGGCCACGCGCTGTTCTTCGTGCTGGGATTCGGCCTGCTGTTCGTCCTGCTGGGGGCGACGGCGGGCCTGCTGGGCAGCCTGCTCTACCCCATCCTCCCCTACCTGACCAAAATCGGCGGGGTGATCCTGATCGTCTTTGGGATGCACATGACGGGGCTGCTCACCATCCCTTTCCTCAATATGGAAAAGCGCATCGAGCTAGGAGAACAGCCGCGCAACAACTACTGGACATCCTTGCTGATCGGGGTGATTTTTGCCGCCGGATGGACCCCCTGCGTCGGCCCGGTGTTGACGGCTATCCTGATCCTGGCGGCGGACAGCCAGACCGCCGCCTCGGGCGCCGGGCTGCTGGCGGTGTACGCGCTGGGCCTGGGCCTGCCTTTCCTGGGCGTGGCCGGTCTGGTAGACGTGGCCGTCCCGGCACTGCGACGCATGGGCCGCTATCTGCGCATCGTGTCGGTGGCCGGGGGCATCCTGCTGATCGCGATGGGCTTTTTGATGGTCACCGGCCTGTTCGAGCAACTCATCTTCCAGTTCAACGCCTGGGCCGCCGGAGCATAAGCGCGCTCGCTCCCTCTCCTCGGGGTTCACCGTTATACGTAAGTGCCCTGATGCTATTAAGGGAGAGGGACCTGGCGATTGAAATCGCGGCAAATCCTGCAAAGCCTGCCTGCGCAGGCTGGTTTGCAGCCCACGAAGGTGGGCGCGCCATGTATGGCGATGCAAGGGTTGGTGCAGTTTTAACTGCCGATACCGTGCCCTCGGCCTTTGGTAGAGATACGTATAATGGTAAGCCTCGGGGAGAGGGTGCGCCGAAAGCGAGGGTGAGGGGACTCCCCCATCACGCGCGGGCGCCATCCAGACGGCTCTCGATGTCACCGCTCTGCTCCAACAGGCGGCGGATAGGCAACTGGCGCGGGCAATGCTCCTCGCACATCCCGCAATCGGCGCAGCGGCTCATTTCCACGAACAGCTTGCCGACCCGCTCCTCGCTCAACCATTCGGTCAACCCAAACGTGCGCACATACTGCTCGCGCCGCAATAACTCGGGAATGTTCATCCCGCTGGGGCAGGGCAGACAATACCCACAGCCCGTGCAATAGTCCTCCTGCAAAAGCCACCCCTCGTCGCGGCAACGCGCCCGCTCCCCGGCGCTCATGGCGCTGAACTGCCTGGCCGCAACCACATTCTGGTCGAACTGCGCCAGCGACGTAGCCCCTGGAATCACCACCGTCACCGGATGTGCCCAGATGAACTGGATAGCACGCGACAGGTTATGGAACATGTGCCCGTAAGAGAAGGGCTTCATAATAATCGTGCCCACATCGAGCTTTTGCGCCAGGTCGAATAGCCCCAGTGCCGGGTCTTGCCCATATCGGCGGCGTATCACGTTATAGGGCACCATCAACGTGGCGAACAGGCCGGTCTTGATGGCACGGGCCAGCACCGTGGGGTGATGGCTGGTGATTCCCAAGAAGCGCACCTTCCCCTGTTCCTGGGCCTTGATCATCTCTGCCAGCACGCCACCGGGATCCTGCAAAGCGTCCAAGCACTCGTCGCTGGTGACATAGTGCAGTTGGCACACATCGATATAGTCCGTGCCCAGCCGTCGCAACGACGCATCAATTTGCGCGGTGGTCCCGCGCGATTCTGGCGGCAAATTGGCCTGCTGGCTTGCGTGAATCTCGACCTTGGACATCAGGACGAACTTTTCCCGGCGGCCACGCACCGCCCGCCCGATGGCCTCCTCGCAGTTGTAATACAGGTCCAGGCAGTTAGCCCCCACCTCTTCCGCCCGGTCCATGATGCGATTCAGCTCCTCCTGGCTCACCCGGGTGTGGTTCGCCCCACCCAGCCCCAGAATAGCCACTTCCAGGCCCGTTTTCCCCAATGTGCGTCGTTCGATCATGGTGATCACCTCAGAGAGAATGCTCGACCCCGCCGGGTCGGGAATGGCTGGAGTATCCGCCCATTCCCCCAGCCTGTCAATTTGCGCCAGCCCCGGCGTTCCTGTGTTGTTCCTCCCTTCTGCGTGTTCCGTGTATTCCGTGTTCTCTTTCTCTCCTCCCACAAATGGGATTTGGCAACAGAGGCGATTCCGTGTATACTTGTCTGGTAGTCGGGGCGTAGCGCAGCCCGGAAGCGCGCACGGATCGGGACCGTGAGGTCGGAGGTTCAATTCCTCTCGCCCCGACCAGAAAAGAGCTTCAATTGGGAAACCATTGAAGCTCTTTTTGTTCTTCCATTTCCCAACAACGCCGGTTGTTGCTCAAGGCCTGGGAAACGGGCCGAGACATCGCCAGGGACTGTCCTCCAACAGGCCTATCTATGTAACAGTGGGTGATACGTCATGCAAGACGCGCTGGCTTTTACATGTGGAGACAAATCCATAGCCATTGATATCATGCGTGAGGCGGCTCAATGGCTTATCGATACTGGGCGCCCCCTGTGGGATTTGAAGGACCTGTCTGAGGATAAAATGGCAGCGCCACCTGACCAAATCCATGTCGCCTGGTCAGGCAGCCAGAGCGTCGCTGCCATGACGTTGAGTTGTGAAGATCGGTTCTTCTGGCCGGACATCCCCGCAAACACGTCTGGATTCATTCACAAACTGTCTGTCAGGCGTCGATTCGCTGGCAAAGGGTATGCGGAATTGCTGATTAACCATGCGAAAGACATCTGCACCAGCAAAGGGATAAAGTACCTGCGATTGGACTGTGACGCGCACAGAGCAGCCTTATGCCAGTTCTACGAAAGATGCGGGTTCCAACTGGTTGAGAAGAAATCTATCGAGACGAGAAAATTCGGCAAGATTGATCTGGCTCTGTATGAGCGGAGTCTCTAGCTAGCTTCACCTGGCGAGCGAAATTCGTACTCCCAAAGACGATGAGGGTAGTTTGCCAACTTGTATAAAAGAGCGGGCCGGACTACTTGGCGGGCACGGTGATGCGAGAGACTAGTGTCATCCGCACGGCAGCGCGGAACTTTTCGTGAAGCAATTCCTGAAACTCGGTTTGACGGAGCTGGGCAGGTGGCGTATGCTCGTTGGTGGGAGTCACCAAGGATACTGGCTCCCGCCTTCTTACACAACCATCAGCATACTACCCCAAAAACAGGATACAACCAGATTCATAGGAGATACAACAGAAATGGGGATTGCCACAAAGAATATGCAGCTAAGAGTCAGTGACAATTCAAGATACCTGGTTTATCAAGACGGCACGCCATTCTTCTATCTGGCTGACACGGCATGGCGTTTGTTTCGTGCTATAAAGCTGGATGAAGTTAGGTACTATATGGAAGATAGAGTGCAGAAGGGTTTTACAGTTATACAGGCCATCATAATCTATGAATATTTTGAATCTGAAAATGCTGAAATAGATAACTACAGTGAGTGTAAGGTACTGCCTTTACAGAATAAAGACCCGTCCAGACCGAATGAAGCATATTTCAAGCATGTGGATGAGGTGATAGCCATCGCTGAAGAACTGGGGCTTGTTCTCGCCTTGAGCCCGGCATGGGGAGATCAGGTCGTGCCCAATCCCTGGGATGCAAAAATGGCCGCAAGACATCCGGCTATTTTCAACATTGACAATGCTTATGTTTACGGAAAATTTCTGGGTGAACGGTATAAGGATAAACCCATTATCTGGGTCTTGGGAGGCGACAGGCCGGCTGACGGTGTGGAAGATATATGGCACTCAATGGCTCGGGGGTTGAAAGAAGGGGAAGGGAGTGATGGAAATCATCTCATGACGTTCCATACCTGTTGGGACCCCAATATGGTTCCCATACCCTCCTCGTCAACCTGGTTTCACCACGATGAATGGCTTGATTTTAACATGATTCAATCGGGGCATCGATGGGATACAAAAAACTTTAAATATGTATCTCATGATTATAATCTGCTGCCTGTGAAACCCGTCATTGACGGAGAGCCTCGATATGAAAATATTGTAGAGACCTTTTGGGATGAAGACGGAAAGAGGATCACTCCTTTCAAAGTTCGGCAGGCTGCCTATTGGGCTGTGCTTTCAGGAACTGCCGGGCATACCTACGGCTGTAATGATGTCTGGCAGTTTTATGATGTAGAAAAACAGAGACGGTATCTGGCGACTACACCCTGGAGGATAGCCCTTCAGAATGATGGGGCCAGACAGATGAGTATTATGAAGCAGTTGATAACCGACAGACCCTGGTACAAGATGGTGCCGGATCAGAAACTCGTCGCTTCAAAGCACCGTGAGGATGACGGGCATATCCGGGCTGCCAGAGCAGCAGACAGCAGCTTTTCGGTAATCTATCTCCCGCTAGGAGGAGCAGTAGAAATCCGCATGGACAGGCTGTCGGGAAATCGCTATCAAGCCAGTTGGTTCAACCCAAGGAATGGGGAATGGCTGCCCGGAGAACAATGTTCAAACAAAGGGATAGCTGTTTTCCAAGCTCCTGATGCCAAGTCGGATCAAGATCCTGATTGGGTATTGGTGCTGGATAAGGTCTAGTCCCACAAATACTTCCGGGTTTATCCACAAACTGTCTGTCAGGCGTGAATTCGCTGGCAAAGGGTATGCGGAATTGCTGGTTAACCATGCGAAAGAGATCTGCACCAATCATCACGCATTGCCCCATCTCGGAAGCTGTGGGCTTTTGCCAGCCCTGTGGGTTTTTGCTGGCCCTGTAAGCTGATGGTATAATGGGGATAGCTGTCTGCCCTTGATTCCCTGGCATCGCCTGATGGATTACGAGCAGGAGCATCGCCGCGTGCATTGTTGGGTATATTTCGATTGATAGTAAGCAGGGATCGCACATGGCCATAATCGAAGTGGCTCATGTTTCCAAATGTTTCCATCTCGAACCTGATCGCCCCCGATCGCTCCAGGAGCTTGTCGTCGGCAAGTTCAGTCGCAAACCCCATCCCAGCGGTAGCAAGCTCTTTTGGGCATTGAAGGACGTATCCTTCCAGGTGAACGCGGGCGAGACATTGGGCATCATCGGCTCCAATGGAACAGGCAAGAGCACCTGCCTGAAACTGTTGGCTCGCATCATCGAGCCGACCCAAGGCACCATCCGTGTAGATGGGCGGGTGTCGGCGTTGTTAGAATTGGGGGCCGGTTTCCACCCCGAACTCACCGGGCGGGAGAACGTATTCCTCAACGGCTCTGTGCTGGGCATGTCCCGTCGCGAGATGGCCCACCGCTTTGACGCCATCGTCGCCTTTGCCGAGTTGGAGCAATTCATAGATATCCCCGTCAAGTTCTATTCCTCCGGCATGTACGTGCGGCTGGCCTTTGCCACCGCCATCAACGTGCGCCCCGACATCCTGCTGGTGGATGAGGTACTGGCCGTAGGAGATCAAAGCTTTCAGGACAAATGCCTGGAACGCATCAACGCCCTCAAGCAACGCGGCGTAACCATTATCCTGGTCTCACACAGCCTGGATGCTATCAGAAACCTGAGCGAGCGGGCCCTCTGGATGGATGAGGGCATCGTGCAGGAGGACGGCGTCAGCGACATGGTGGTGGCCCGCTATCTGCAATACGTACACGACCAGGACGAAGCCGCCGCGCTGGCAACCCGCGACGCCGAGCGGGCCGCTGCTCCTGGCAAAGTGGCCACCGCCCAACTCGCCACTGCCACTGCACCGGCCGTCGCCAGCGAGACCGTTGCTATCGGTGATGCCACCGAGAGTAATGGCCGGAGCAAGCATAAACCGGCCCAGAACACCGCAGGCGGAAATGGCGACCCGCACAGCGACCCGCGCAGCGACGCGCACGAGGAAAAGCCAACAGCCCAACCCCCCGCCCAGGAGCAGCCCACCGTGGACCCGGACGACCCGATGGGCCAATATCGCAACCGATGGGGATCGCGCGAGGCCGAAATCCTGGATGTGCGCTTTTTGGACCAGAAGAACCAGGAACGGCTGGCCCTCACCACGGGCGAGCGCGTGACCGTAGCCATTCGCTACTATGCTCATCAGCGCATCGAGCAGCCCATGTTCGGTCTGGCCATCCACCGCAGCGATGGCCTGCAAATCAACGGCCCCAACAACATCCTGGCCAAGTACGACATCCCCTACATCGAAGGGGAAGGCGAGGTACATTATACCCTCGACGTGCTGCCGCTGCTGGAGGGGACCTACTACCTGACGGCTGCTCTTTATGACACCGCAGGAACCCACGCTTATGACCATCACGCCCTGATGTATCGCTTCAGGGTATATCGCGGGAACGTTGAGGAACGCTACGGCACGGTCTACCTGCCCGCCCGTTGGCAGCACGTGCACCCCGTGATAGTGGAGGATGCCAGGACATGACCGCCAGACTGCAAGAACTCTACCGATACCGCGAATTGCTGGAAAACCTGGTCGTGCGCGACCTGAAAGTGCGCTACAAGCATTCCGTGCTGGGTTTCCTGTGGTCGCTAGTGAACCCCCTGTTGTTAATGATCGTGTTCACCATCGTGTTTACGTTTATGCTGCCGAACATGACAATACCAAAGTTCCCGGTCTTTGTGCTGACGGCGCTCCTGCCCTGGAACTTTTTCAACACCGCTGTCATGAGCGCCACCAACAGCATCGTCCAGAATGGCCACCTAGTCAAAAAAGTCTACTTCCCACGGGAAATCCTTCCGATTTCCACCGTGTTCTCCAACTTTGCCAACTTTTTACTGGCATTGCCGGTCTTGTTCCTGCTGATCCTGCTATTCCGCGTGCCTCTGACCAGCGCGTTGTTGTATCTGCCGCTGATTATGGTCGTGCAGATCGCCTTCACCATAGGGATCGCGCTGATCCTGGCGACGCTGAACGTCTTTTACCGGGACACGGCGGTCATCATGGAAGTCGTCATGCAGGCGTGGTTCTTTCTCACGCCGGTCTTTTATCCCGCCGATGTGTTGCCCGTGACCAAGATGATCCTGGGACTCGAGGTACCGCTGCGCCGGTTGACCTATATCCTGAATCCGATGGCGTCTATCATTGCCTCCTATCGCTCGGTGTTATATGGGTTCACCGATGGCAGCCCTCCTACAGCGCCGGGTTTCGACTTTTTCTCACGGACAATTGTGACCTCGCTGCTCTGCCTGGTCGTGGGTTATCTGGTGTTCACGCGCTATAGCCACCGCTTTGGCGAAGAGGTCTGAGATGAGCGCGGCCGTTCCCCGCGTTTCCGTGGTCATCCCCACCAAAAACGCTGGCCCAAGGTTCGCGGAAACACTTCAGGCCATTCGCCGACAGCAGTTGGGAGAGTCGTTTCAACTCGTGATAATAGATTCCGGCTCGTCCGACGGGACGCCGGAGCTGGGCGAGGCCCAGGGCGCGCGCGTGCTGCGCATTGCCCCGCGCCAATTCGGTCACGGGCGCACGCGCAATGAGGCCATTGCCCAGTGTCGGGGAGAATATGTGGTGCTGACCGTTCAGGACGCCATTCCAGCCGACGAGCACTGGCTGCATAGTCTGGTCGCGGCCCTGGACAGGTATCCCTCAGCGGCGGGCGCCTATTCTCGCCAGATTCCCCACGAAGGGGCGGGCTTTATTGCGCAACACGTAACCCATTACTGGCACCATCGCCAGGGCGGGCGCGCCATTCAGCGCATCCGCGACGCTATCGCCTTTGACGCCCTGCCTATGGAAGCCAAACAAGTCGCTTGCACGTTTAACAATGTGAGCAGCATCATCCGGCGCGCTGTCTGGGAGACGTACCACTTTCGCAGCGTCGCCTTTGCCGAGGATCTGGCCTGGGGATACGACGTGCTCCGCGCGGGGTACTCGCTGATTTACGAGCCTGGCTCTGTGATCCACCATTCCCACGAGCGCCCGTTCTGGTACGAGTTTCGGCGGGCCTATCTGGATGCCCAAGTGGTCGGGGAGTTCTTTGGCGTGCAGGCCCGCCCCATGAGCGTCAAACACTTGCGACGCATGTATCGCTTGTGGCGGCGTGTGGAAGGACGCGCGCGGGCCTACATACAACAAGACGATGTAGAAACCCTGATCCGCACCTTCCACGATCCGAACAGGGACCGTCGCTGGTATCGCCAGCATTTCACCCTCCAGGCCCTCACCCGGATTATCGGGGGGCAGTCTCCCTATCCCCCAAATGAGCAGAAGGATTTGCTATACCTGCTGGACCAGCGCGAGCAAACGGCCAGGTACGCAGACCAACGGAAACAGCAAGACACCCAGGGAGAAACCTTGTTCGGCACGTATCCCCTGTCGCAGCGCATCAAGGACGCAGTTTGGGCTGAGGACAAGCTGGCGCTAAAGCGCGAGGATTTCGACATGATCTTTGCTAGTTTCTGGGAAGAGATTGGCCGCGACTATGTGCGGCGAGCCGTTCTGGACGAAGTCGAGAACGGCGCAGACGAAGGCTTTGCCGCGCTGGAAGTGGCCCTCCGCCAGTTCGCCGGAGGGCTGATAGACACGGCCATACGAGAAGGCGCCCTGACACCGCAGTTGGTCGGGGACATCTGGCGTTACGCCGCAGCGGTGGTGCTCGGTCATCGCCTGGGAGAGGCGAACCGCTACGGAGCCGGTGGGCACTGGGGCAAGGTGGCACAATGGTGGCTGGCCCGCAATATCTAGGCGATAACGGGGGACCGGAACAGGGTCTGGTCAGCGTGGTGATCCTGAACCACAACGGCGAGGCCGTGCTGGACGTGCTGCGCCGCAGCGTACAGGCGATTGTGCGCCAGGACTACCCGCACGTGCAACTGATCCTGGTGGACGACAACTCGTCTGACGGCAGCGATCAGGCGGTGGCGGCCCTGGCTGCCGAGGTAGAGGCGGTTTTCGCCTCTACGGCTGATGGCAACCACGGCATCAGCGCGGGCAGGAACCTGGGGCTGCGCCACGCGCGCGGCGAATACATCGCCTTCCTGGACAACGACGCCGTGCCCGACGATGGCTGGCTGTCGGCCCTGGTCACCCGCATGGAGTCGGACGAAACCCTGGGGGCCTGCGCGTCGCGGGTGATGTTTGCCGACAAGCCCGATCTGGTCAACTCGCTCGGCTCCACGCTGAACGAGCTATTCCACGGCAACGGCGTCTGCATCCACCAGATGTACACCCACGCCTGCTGGCCATCGGACATTATGTATGCCACCGGCAACGGGATGATCTTGCGCCGTCAGGCCGTGGAGCAGGTGGGCCTGTTCGATGAGGGCTTTTTATTCTGGGGGGCGGACGACGCGGACTATGGCATGCGCCTGTGGCGGGCCGGCTGGCGAATTGCCCCGGAACCGGATGCGGTAGTGCTGCACCTGCACAGCGCGAGCAAGCGATTGCAGGGGATGCCCTTCTGGGATGGGCGCAACCGCATCCGCATGGCCCTGAAACATCAGTCGTGGCGTGAGCTGCCGCGCTTTTTGCTGCGCGACATGCGCTATGCTGGCACGCCCGCCCTGTTCAAGCACTACGCCCGCTGCTGGTGGTCCACCCTCACCCATTGGGAGGGCATCAAAGACTTGCTGGCGTATCGCTGGGAGCACCGAGGCGAGCCGCCATACACCGGCCTGTTCCGCGAGCGGTTCTTGCCGCCGCATCGGCTGTTGGTGGTTCCCGATAATCGGCCCTACGGCAGGCAACCTATGCCTTTGCACACGCTAACCGCCGGGGAGCACGACGAGCCTTACTTATACCACGGCTGGTACTGGCCGGAGCGCTGGGGCCCCACGCCCATCCGATGGGCAATGCGCGTCGCCTCGCTGATTTGCTCCCTGCCCGAGGGCGCCCACGCCTTCCACTGGCAACTGCTCCCCCGCCAGGGCGCAGAGCAGTCCAGCGTCACGGTCGAAATACAACGGCTGTCCGACCAGGGGCAGCCGCCTATCCAGTATCAGACGATAGCGCGCAAGCGCATCGAGCTACCCGGACCTCCCGGCAACCGGCCAGAGGAGGTCTATATGCCCTGTCTACTGCCCGTCGGCGACTATCGCATTCTGCTAACCGCCGACGAGGCGCGCATCGAGCCAGGGTTCTTCCCGCGACAGATAGGCTTCGGTCTCGCCGGGTTGCGTATTGAAGCGAACGGGAGTAGTAGCTGAACATGAGGATTTTGCAGGTTGCCCATACGTTCTTGCCCGAATCGGCAGGGGGCACAGAGGTACATACGCATCTACTGAGCAAGGCGCTCCAAGATCGCCATCAAGTAGCTATCTGCTATCGCATTCACGATAAAACGCGCCCCGAACACGAGCTGGTACAGGCTGAATACGACGGCGTGCCCGTCTACAAGCTGGTGAACAATTTCACCTGGAGCCAGGGGCCTGATTGGGAGTTCTTTAATCCCGCCCAAGAGATCAAATTCGCAGCCGTTCTGGACTCTTTCCAGCCGGACATTGTCCATTTTCACCACCTGGGGGGCGGGCTGTCCACCTCCCTGCCCGCGTTGGTCCATCGGCGCGGTATCCCGCAAGTGCTGACGCTGCACGACTTTTGGCCGATGTGCTACCGCTCGCACCTGCTGACCAGCGAGGGGCGGCTGTGTATCGGACCGGAAGGGGGCTTGCGCTGCGTCCAGTGCTGGCAGAATGGCTCTGCGGACGCCAGGATCTCGGTCAGACAGCGGGTGCGCGAGGTCGGAGTGCGCAACGCCCTGCGCATGGCCCCCCGCTATCTGCTGGACGTGCTGGGCGTGCGGGAATACCTGCCGCCCGTGGCCTACCACACCACCCGCCTGATGGCCCGCAACACATACCTGCGCGACGTGGTGGGGCGCTTTGACCTGCTGATCGCCCCCTCGCGCTTTCTCATCCAGCGCTACGTCGATTGGGGCATTCCCGCAGAGCGCCTGCACTTTATACAGAACGGCATAGACCCGGCCAAATTCGATGGGCTGAGCCGGGCGCTGCCAGATAATGGCGAGTTGCAATCCGTCTACGTCGGCTCGCTGCTGGCCCATAAGGGGCTGGATGTGCTGATCGACGCCTTTAACCGGCTGACGGACGCGCCGGTTCGGCTGCGAGTGTACGGGAACACCAACAGCACCCCCGCCATCAAGGAATACGCCCAGGCGCTGCGGGCGCGCAACAACAACCCCAAGGTGAGCTTTGAGGGGGGATTCCCCAACTATGAGATCGGCAAGGTGCTCTCGCAGGCCGACGTGGTCATCGCCCCCTCTATCCTGTACGAGAATTGCCCGATGGCCATCCTGGAGGCGCTGTATGCGGGCCGCCCGGTCGTCACCTCGAACATCGGCGGGATGGCCGAGCTGATTGCGGACGGAGAAAATGGCCTCACCTTCCGGGTGGGCGACGCAGGCCACCTGATGGAAAAGGTACGCCTGCTGACCGAGCGTCGTGACATGGTGCGCGAATTGGCCGCGCGGATCGTACCACCCAATACCATCAAGACGGTGGCCGCCGAGGTCGAGAGTCTCTATGCGCGCTTGTTGCCACAGCGCAACCGGGTCGGCTGATCCCGTGCAACTCCTGCTGGCAGTCCACCGCTTTCCGCCCAATAGCTATGGCGGCACCGAGTTATATACCCTCCGGCTGGCCGAGGCGCTGGCCCGGCAGGGGCACCAGGTGCGCATTTTGACCTACGCTCCAAGCGCCACGATGACTGTTGCAGCCCAGGAGGACGAGTACGCAGGGTTCCCCATCTGCCGTCTGCACTTTCACCTGGCCGCGACGGATAACCCGCTGCTGGAGGAGTATGACAACCGGCGGGTCGCGGTGTATCTGCGCGAACACCTGCGACAGCAGCGGCCTGATCTGCTGCATGTCACCCACCTGGGTTTCCTGTCCACGTCATTGCTGGCAGTGGCGCGAGAACTGGGCATCCCCACGGCGGTCACCCTGACCGACTTTTGGGCAATCTGCCCCACCGGCCTGCTGATGAGAAGTGATGGCAGCCTGTGCCACGGGCCAGAGATACTCGGCGAGTGTATGCGCTGTTACGCCCACATGGGGCCGCGCGGCAGGCGCTACGCCTACCTCAGCCACCTGATCCCCAACGCTTTGTGGAAAGCGGGGGCTACGCTGGCGGGCGAGATCGGGCCGGGGCGCTGGCTGCGCGCAGCGCGCTGCCGCCCCGCCGTCGTGCGCGAACGGCTGCTGGCAGCAGACGCCTTGCTCTGTCCGGGTCGGTTCCAGCAAGAAGTGCTGGCGCTCAATGGCTATCCGGCGGTACGCTTGCACCACGCCCCCCACGGCATCCGAGACCCGCACGCCTTGCAGCGGAGCGCGCCGATAGCCCAGGAAACGGTCTTGCGTTTCGGCTACATCGGGCCGCTCTCCGCCCATAAAGGGGCGCACCTGCCCTTGGCCGCCTGGGAAACGCTGGGCGAGCCGCAGGGGATGACACTGACCTATTGGGGCGCGCTGCCAGACGGACAGCCGGGACAGGGGTATGCCCAAACCCTGCTGGCGCGGCTGCGAGAAACACCGGACGTTGCCCACCAGGGACCCTTCGCCAACGACGCCGTGCGTAGCGTGCTGGAGCAGATGGATGTGCTGATGATGCCGTCGCTGTGCTACGAGAACACGCCCACGGTGATCTATGAAGCGTTAGCCAGTGGCACGCCGGTGCTGGCCAGCGACCAGGGGGGCATGCGCGAACTGGTGCAAGAATATCGCGGCGGGTGGCTGTTTCCGCGCGGAGATGCCCGCGCGCTGGGCGAATGGATGCGCCGTCTGGCAGCGGACCGGCGGGAGGTACAACAGACGGCAGCCAGCATCCTGCCTGTACCCGCCTTTGAGGCGCACGTGACCCAGGTGCTCGACCTGTATGCCCGCCTGACCCGCGAAAGGAGCGACTGACCAATGCCAGCGGCAGGACAACCCCCGCGCGTCTTGATGCTCAGCCAGGATTTGGTGGGGCCGCAGATGGCCGGGCCGGGTATCCGTTATTGGGAGCTGGCCCGCGTACTGGCCCAGACCTGCCGCGTTACGTTGGCAGCGCCCTTGGCAGCAACCATGTCGGAGCGGGAGCGCCCCGCCTTGTCGTTTGCCCTCGCGCCGCTCACGCTGGAACGGGCGGAGGAATTGACTCCCCTGCTGGCCGAGGCGGACGTGGTGGTCTCCAACGGGTTCTTGCTCTACCAGTACCCCCAGCTCGCCCAAGGCTCCCTCCCCTGGGTGGTGGATGCGTATATTCCCTCCCCCACAGAAGGGCTGGCGTACTATCACGCCTACCCCCTGGCCGAACAGGAGGCCGCCCATCGGGGCAACCTGGCTGTGCTCAAACGCATCTTCCAGCGGGGGGATTTCTTTCTCTGCGCCAGCGAGCGCCAGCGCGACTTGTACATGGGCCTGCTCGCGGCTGCTGGTCGGTTGAACCCGCATACCTACGCCCAGGACCCGACACTGCGGCAACTGATCGACGTGGTTCCCTTTGGGCTGTCGTCCACTCCACCGGTCAAGCGGCGGGCCGTGCTCAAGGGGGTGCAGCCGGGCCTGTCGCCTCAAACGCGGGTAATCCTGTGGGGCGGCGGCATCTGGGACTGGCTGGACCCGCTGACCCTGATCCGGGCCGTGGCCCAACTGGTGCGACAGGGGCAGGATGTGTGCCTGTACTTTCCGGGCACGCGCCACCCTTTCCAAGAGCGGGTGCCCGATATGGAAATGCGGCGGCGGGCCGTGGCCCTCAGCGACAGCCTGGACCTGACCGGGCGGCAGGTCTTTTTCGGAGATTGGACGCCCCACGAGGAACGGGGCAATTATCTGCTGGAGGCCGACATCGGCGTGTCTCTGCATCGGCCAGGGGTCGAGGCGCGCTATGCCTTTCGCACGCGGGTGCTGGATTATTTGTGGGCGGGCCTGCCCATGCTGGTCAGCACGGGCGACAGCCTGGCCGAGATGATCGCGGCCCGCGGCCTGGGTTATGCCGTCGAGTCGGAGGATGTGCCCGGCGTCACCTCGGCCCTGGCCCGCCTGCTGGCCGAGCCGGATGCGCGAGAGCGACGGCAAGCCGCCTTTCAGGCAGCCGCGCAGGAATACACCTGGGAGCGGGTGGCCCGGCCACTGGTGGCCTTTTGCCAGCAGCCCGCCCTGGCCGCCGACCGGCACGCAGGCTATCAGGCTGCGCCAGCCGATGAGCGGCCCACCGCAAACGTTCAAGAATTGGTCGCCGCCCAACAGCGGGCGGATACATTGGAGCAACAACTACTCACCACCCAGCAGCGCGCCACAGAATGGCAACAACTCGCAGAGCAATACGAGCAGGGCCGCTTCATGCGATTGATGGCTGCCATCCGGCGCTGGCGCGCGCGCCTGGGGGTCTGAGGGGATAACGTGAAAATTCTGCTGACTGTCCATCAATATCTGCCCCGCCAACGCGCGGGCACCGAAGTGTTTACCCATTCCCTCGCCAAACGACTGGCCGAGCGGCATGAGGTGTTGGTCTATACCCACGAAGCAACACTGGATAACAGCGATTGGCCCGGCGTCACGGAGGAATACGACGGCGTGCGCGTGCGGCGGGTAGCTGCCTGGTTGGGGCAACATCGCGTCCCCCCCTGGCAGGTCTTTCGCTACAGCTACAGCAACCCGTTGATCGAGGCCGATTTCGCCAAAACCCTGCGGGAGTTTGCCCCAGACATGGTACACGTGCAACATCTCAAAGATCTGTCCGTGGGCATTCTAGAACAAACCGCCCAGGCAGGGATTCCCCTGCTGATGACCCTGCACGACTATTGGGCGCTCTGTCCCAACGCACAGTTCATCCGCCCCGACGCTTCCATTTGCGCGGGGACGCACGCCCGACTGGAATGCGGCTGGTGCGCGGCAGAGCGGCTGCATGCCCCCTGGCTGCGGCTCGCTGCGCCTGCCATGATTCCGCTGTTCGCCGTCCGTGATCGGGCCATCCGCCGCCAGATGGCGTACGTGCAGCGGTTCATCGCCCCATCCGAGTTTCTGCGACAGCAGTATATCCGCGCGGGCTACCCCCCGGAAAAGATTCAGCACGTGGAAAACGGCATCGACCTGGACCGCCTCAAAGCCGCCGCGCAGGCGCCTCGCGGCCCGTTGCGCGGGCACTATGCCTACCTCGGCTCCATCGCCTGGCAAAAGGGGGTACACGTGCTGGTCGAGGCGTTCCGCCGCCTGGGAGATGTGGGCGCCGAGCTACGCATCTGGGGCAAGCTGACCGCCTTCCCCGATTATGCCGCCCAGCTTCAAGAAGCCGCCCGAGACTGCCCCTGGATCAAGCTGGAGGGAGAGCTGGACCACAACCAGGTGAGCGAGGCGCTGACTTGGGCCGACTATCTGGTGGTCCCATCCGTCTGGTGGGAAAACGCTCCCTCTACCATCGTGGAAGCCTATGCCGCCCACGTGCCGGTGATCGTCTCCCGGCTGGGGGCGCTCACCGAACGGGTGCAGGAAGGCGAGACGGGATTCCTGTTCGCCCCTGGCGACGCTGAAGACCTGCTGCGGGTAATCCAGCACACGCTGCGCGAACCGGGCCTGCTGGAACACCTGCGGACGGCGCTGCCGCCGGTCAAGAGCGCGGAGGAGTACACGCGCGAGATGGAAGCCATTTACTATGAGTTACGCCAAGGGAACTAGCCGAAAGCGGACCATCCCTGCATGGCGCTATGCGCTGGTCGCTGTCGTGCTGCTGACGCTGGGGATGGCGCTGCTCCCCATCCCCGCCGCGCTATTGGAGCGGCCTGCGCTCCGCACGGTCTGGTGGCTGGCCCAGGCGTTGGCCCTGCTGACACTGCCCGGCCTGGCGCTGATCGGGCTGCTGCGCCCGCTAAGAGACGGCGACCTGCCCCAAACCCTTTCCCTGGCGCCGATTGTCTCGCTGGCGCTGTTCCCCCTGCTACTGTTCTGGCTGGGGCTGGCGGGGGGGCGCTGGGGCGCCGTGGGGGTGCGGGCGTTGCTGGTGATATGCGCCGCCCTGGTCGTGTGGCGCTTCTGGGATTCCTCTCACATTCCCATGCCCACCGGCGCGAATGCCCGCTATGCCATCGCACTGGGCCTGCTGTTTGTGGCAGCGGTGGGCGTTCGGCTGTGGATCATCCAGGGCATCGCCTATCCCGCATGGGTAGACTCGTATCACCACACCGTCATCACCCAGTTGGTGCTGGAGAGGGGACGCGTGCCCACGAACTATTACCCCTATGCGGAACTGGACAGCTTTCTCTACCATTTCGGCTACCACAGCTACAGCGCCTTTCTGGGGTGGGTGACGGGCCTACCGGCCCACCGGGCCGTGCTGTGGGGCGGACAACTGCTGAACGCCCTGACCGTGCCCTCGCTGTTCTTCTTTGTGGATCGGGTGACCCGTGACCGGCGGGCGGCCCTGGTGGCCGCGCTGCTGGGCGGGCTGGTGTTTCGTATGCCCGCCTATTACGTCAACTGGGGGCGCTACCCCCAACTGGCAGGGCAGGTGTTGCTGCCGGTGGCGCTGGCGTTGACCCTGGAGGCAACAGACACGCCCCGCGCACACACACACGCCCGCACGCGGTGGGGCGCGGTGGCCCTGGCAGGCATCCTGGTGGGCGGCCTGGGACTGACCCATTACCGGGTGACCATCTTTTACCTGGTCGGACTGGTGGTGCTGGTAGCGTCGCTGGCAGCGGCGCTGATCCTCCGCCAGCGAAGAAACGCGCGCGAATTGCTGTCAAGCGGCGTGCGCCTGGGCGCGCTGGGAGCCGTAGCCCTGGCGCTCATGCTTCCCTGGCTGCCCGCCCTGCTGAACAAAACCGTCACTACCGCCCAGATGGTGCTCGCCGCCAGCGATGGCACGCAGTACGACTACCTTACGCTGGATTTCGTGTTGGGCTACGGCCTGCGGGCAGGCGCGCTGATCGCCGCCGGGGCATCGGCCCTCTGGTTGATCGTGCGGGTGCGCGCCAGGCCGCTGGGGGTGCTCATCCTGCTGGGACTGGTGTTGGCGCTATTCCTGGCAAACCCCGTGGTCTCGGGCACGCCCTCCGGCTTTTTGTCGAACGGCGCGGTAATCGTGGGGCTGTATCTGCCCGCCGCCCTGCTGGTTGGCCTGGCGGTGGGGGATTTCTGGGCGCTGGCCGAGCGCCAGTTCCGGCGGGGCAAAGGTGAGCAGTCGTCGGGCAGGGTGCCTCCCCTGTCGGAAGCCCTGTTGGTCGTGAGTCTGGTGGCGCTATCCTGGTGGGGCGTGCGCGACAAGCTGGCTCGCGGGATCGAACCCTGGCGCTACCTGGTCTCGGATGCGGATGTGCAGGCCATGCAGTGGGTGCGGGAGCAGACGCCCGAAGATGCCCTGTTCGCCATCGGCACTGATTTCTGGCAAGAGGCCGCCGCGACAGGCAACGACGCGGGCTTTTGGCTGCCCTACATCGCCCGTCGGGGCACAACCATCCCTCCCATGATCTATATCAACGAGGCGGACCCAGCGCAGGTGGCGGCCACGAATGTCGCCCTGCACGCACTGAACGCCTCCGAGTCGTCGCAAGCGTTGGCCGCCGCCCTGCAGGCCACAGGCGCCGACTATGTGTACCTGGGGAACCGGGTGGAACAACGCTGGCGGGATATTCTATCCGACCCTTCCTACTTTGAGAGCGTGTACGCCCACGATGGCATTGCCATCTACAGGGTTCGATAGGTACGCGCGTCATTCCTCCAGATTGCAGGCGTCTCCCCCCCGGCCACCGCGCCTCCGCGATCTCATCAGGCAGCGCTCGCCAGAGCGCAAAATATAGTCCGTCTCCTCATAGACGATTGTCACCCCCTGAGCAGCATCGAGGATCAGCAGGACGGTGGCGTACAACAACAACCCCCCACCGACGACCCCAAAGACGAGCGGCAGCCAGCCAAGCAGCCCCACAAAGGCAGCCAGGCCAATCGCCACGCTGGTTGCCACGAAAAAGCTGATCGCCATATACAGCGCGCCCAGCGCTCGCTGCAAAATGCGCGTGCGCTTGATGTCGCCGCTCAGCTGATTAAAAAGCAGGGCGCGCTCTTCGTCTACGGATTCCCCGTTGATTACCCCCTCCAGCCCGGCAAGCTCCTCAGCCACCTCGCGCGTCCGCTCGGTAACATTGCTCACGCGGTTGGCAGTGGAGATGGTCAGCGAGCCGCACGCGGAAATCAGCACAGCAGGCGTGATCATGGCGGACAGGATCGCCAATGCCGAAGCTACGGGTCCGAATTCTAGTTGCATCCCCTCTTATCTCCCGCCACTCCGCTTCCAGTCCTCCTATTCATCTACCGGGTAAGCCATCGTACCGAGAATGGCGTTCTCCGCCCGCCGCGAGTCGAGCCGATAGAACTGCACGACGATGGGCACATCCGACTCGATCACGCTGGCATAGGGGGTGTCCAGCGGCATGGCTTGCGGGTCAATCAAATCGTTCAGGCGCACGTGACGCACGCGGCGGGGTTGCACCGTCAGCTTATAGGGGCCAACCGGATCGGTGGAACTGTAGTAGATCGTGATCTCGAGATGCGCCAGTTGCTCGTTGGTGTTCAGCAGGCACAGCTCGTCGCGGCTGGTGAACTCGGGTTCCGGCTCGGCGCTACCCATCGGAATGTGCCCGCCGGGAATCGCCCAGACCTTGCGCCCAATGCCTCTCATCTTTATCACCTCCTTGGGCGGGTTCCGCCCGCGTGCTATTCCTCCTCAGCGTCCGGCAGGCGCGGCGGCGCGGGCCTGCTCGGAGATGGGCACGCCCAGTAGCTCCCGCAAGTAGGGCGTCAAGAACACGCCCTGCGGGTCGGTGCGCTGGCGCACCTGGAGAAACTGCTCCCACCTGGGATAGAGGGGCCGCAAATCCTCAGCGCGCAGGGTGTGCTTTTTGCCCCAATGGGGCCGCCCCTCATGGTCGCGCAAGATCGGCTCGATCCCCCGGAAGAAATCTCCATAGGGCAGCCCGACATTCTGGTGGACGGAAACCGTTGCCGTCTCCCGCCCGTAGGCCATGCTCAAATAGGCATCGTCTGGCGCAACCGTCCGATAGAGCAATCGCCAGCCCACATATTGGCGGTATTTGTCCTTCATGCGGCGGCGCACCTGCAGGAAGCATTCCGCGCCCGCCTCCTCCGGTACGCCATACTCCATCTCGTCGAACTTGATCTCGCGCACCTTGGAGATAATCCTGGACGCCCAATCCGTATGGTCCTCGACCAGTGTGGCGTAGGAGAGATCACCCGGCTCTTCTCCCGACGGGTTCAGGGTGCGCAGCTTGACCTCGTCGCTGCGGGGATACCAGTAAAAGTCGAAATTGCGGTTGCGGTTGATCAGTTCGTCCAGGTGATCCAGGCAATGCCGCACATCGGTACACCATTCCTGGCGATGGAGCTGGTAGGCGGGGAGCAGGCGCAACCGCAGGCTGGTGACAATGCCCACCACCCCCAGGCTCACCCGCGCCGCGCGCAGCAGGTCGGGAGTCTGCTCGGAGAACTCGACGACCTCCCCGGTACCGGTGACCATCCGCCCGCCCACCAACATGGTGGAGAGGCACGGCAGTTCTCTGCCTGTGCCATGCGTACCGGTGCTGATAGCGCCGACCACCTGCTGCACGTTCACATCGCCCAGGTTAGGCACCGCCAGCCCTACCTTCAGCAAGGCCTCCCCGGCATCCTGGAGGGTCATTCCGGCCCGAATGGTGGCCTCGTGGGCCGCGGTGTCGTGGGATTCCATGCCTTGCAGTTTTTCCAGGGAAACGAGGATGTCATCCGTCTGGACGAGGGGAGAGGAGGAATGCCCCTTGCCGACCACGCGCACGGCGCGCCCCTGTTCGGCGGCGCGCTGCACGAGGGCAACCAGGGCTTGCTCGCTATCGGGGGTCTCGATGCGCTCCGGGGTAAAGCGCAAGCTGCCGGACCAGTTCACCCATTCCCGCACGACTGTTGCACCTCCCACTCCTATGGCTGCCGCTTTGCAGCGAACATCGATCGGCGCGAAACGTCATGGGAGGGGATCTGCGAGAGAAATGGGGAAACAACCAGCGCAACCGGCAGCCGGAATCACGATAACAGAAGGATTGTAGACAGTTTCGGAACGCGGCGCAAACGCCCTCTGGGACCGCCGGCACCCTTGCCGGCTACATCCGGCGCATATCACGGCTGCCGCCAGGGGTGGCCAATGGTATACATGCCGCACGGTCCAAATGGCAGCGATTTCAGTTATCGTCGGCGCTTACCCCCGCAAGGGATAGCGCCCCCATTTCAAACCCGCCTCGACAAAGCGGAGCAGGTTCTCCTGGTGGCGCGGGGTGAGGTGGGCGGCATACGGCCCGGCGGTAGGGGCCAGGATCATCCCGCCCCCCGGCGCGGCATCCTGAATCTGCCGCCGCACCAGCGCCTCCATCTCATCGGGGGTCAGGCGCTCGAAATCGTCATACTGCACGCTGCCCACCAGACAGACCCGGTCGCCGATGCGCCGCTTGGCTTCGGCCATCGTGCAGTCGCCCACGGGCGGCTCCTCGATGGGCTGAATGCCGTCCGCGCCGATGTCCGCGATGCGCTCCAGAATGGCCGCGATGCGACCATGATGGTGCACAATCACCCGCCCGCCATAGCGGTGAATCAACTCAAAGATGGGCGCGTCAAAAGGGGTAATCAGGGCATCAAACGCCGCCGGGGAGCACATGGGCGGGGCCACGAACTCTGTTCCCACGGTAAAGAACACCGGTCCCGCCCCCTGCTCCAATGCCTTTCGCAGGAAGGCATACTCTCGCTCAAACATCACCTGCGTAAAGCGCACCAGCGCCTCCCGCTCGGTGAGGGTCCACTCGGCAAAAGTCTGCGGATGGGTCAGGCCATAGGCCACGCCGATGGGCATCCCCAGGCTGACCATCATCAGCCCGGCATCGCCCAGCCGCTGGCCCGCTTCGTGGAAGGCGGTCAGGTCCGGCTCCACCGGCTCGTAGGGGATAGCGAGCACCTTGTCCAGGTCCTCGATCTCCTTGCAATAGTGCTCTACCTGCGCCCCGGCGGCGTTGTGCGTATCCTGCCAGTGCTCCGCCGTCAGGTCGCCCAACGGCGTGTGCAGGATGCGGCGCGTCGAGGTATAGTCCTTGTGCTGCTCCACCTGGGTCTCGACGCGGGCAGCCGCCGTGTAAAAGCTGCCCGCGTGCAGGTTGCGGCGGTCCAGCCAATCGGTCTTGTTCCAAAGAGTCGGCATGACTGGGGCGTAGGACGGGAGGCGATGCACGTCCACATAAGAGCCGTATTGCTCGCGTGGGTAGAGCATCCAGATGGGCACCCGGTCGGGCTGCTGGCCGTTCAACGCGGCCCACAGCCGCTCGCGGGGTGTCATGGTCGCGGGTGTTGGCGATACGCTCATGGGACGGTCCTCTCCTTGTAATATCCGCTAGAAGCTGGCGCTCCAACGCACGTCAGTCCAGGTAAAAGGCGTACACGTGGGTCGTGTCGCTGCCCCAGGTCTCATCCAGGGTAAAGCGTACCCCTTCCAGTTGCCGATCCAGGGGCACGCGCACCAGGCGTTGATGGTTCCCATCCACCTGCGCCAAGGTCTGCCACTCGCCGCCGATCAGCCCTTCGACATGGAACGCTTTGGGCATTTGCGGCGAGACGCTGGTGAGCACGTTGCCGGGGTGATTCTTGTGCCCGATCCCCTTGGACAAGTCGGCATCCAACAACAGGGTCGCCTCGCGCACCAGCGCCGGTTGCGGGAGCAAATAGGCCACCTGGTCGCCGGGGCTGCACACCCAGGCGTGGGGGTCGTCGCCCACCTGTCGGTTGATGCCGTCGCGCAGCGGCTCCGGGTCGCCCTGGCTGGCAACCAACGAGGACTCGGCGGTCAGCGGCCCAAACTCTTGCGGCACACCCGGCAGGTAGCAGTCATCACGCAACAAGGTCTGTTGCAATCGGTGCAGATCTTGGCTGCCCACCTCGCGCGGGGTGAGGCCCTCCTCGACGGCGATGGCCGCCGCCGTGCCCGCCGCCTGCCCCATTACCGCACAGGTGGCGATCAGGCGGGTAGAACTCATGGCGGCGTGGCTGCAACTCGTGTTGCGCCCGGCGAACATCAGGTTGGCGATGTTCCTGGAGTACAGGATGCGATAGGGAATCCCAAAAGGCGAGGGACAGGGATGCCAGATCGTGGCCGGGGCGGTCGTCTTGACCGACCAAAAGCCCGCCGGGTGATGATCGTCCATCGTCCACCCGCCAAAGGCCACCACGTCCTCGAAATGCCCCTCGCTGTCAATGTCCTGCTGGTTGAGGATGTAATCCCCCACGTAGCGGCGGCTCTCGCGCTTGCCGGGCAGAAATTGCATCCAGTCCAGCGCCCAGTTGGCGACCCGATCCTTGTGCTGGCAGTGGTTCTTCAGATGATCCCACACGCCGTAGCAAATCTTGAGCAGTTCGTCGCGCATGGCCTCTGTATCGTGGATGGAATCGTGCTCGCCGCCCAGCTCGATCCACCAATAGCCCACGTTCCAGCGCTCGTGCCCTTTTTCCCCCCAGGGCAGATCGTCGCAATGCTCAAAGCGATAGGCCCAGTCAGGGGGCTGGAAGGGCTGCGGGGTATCATACTCGCGGGCAAAGAACAGGATGGACATGCCCATCGTGCACTTGTCCGCCACCTCAGGCGCGATAGATTCGCCGAACTCGCTGCGCGCCTCGCGGCCCACGCGGTATTCCGCGCCGGTCAGCGGGGCGAGGATGCTGTCACCGGAGCAGTCGGCGAAAACTTGGGCCTTGACGGTGTGGTGGGTCTCGCTGGTCATCTGCCAGCCGGTGATGCTGACGATTCGATCGCCGTCCAGTTCCGCATCCTGGCAGGTGCAATTCAGCAGCAGGGTGATGTTCGGCTCGAAACGCACCTTCTCATAGAAAACGGTGTCCTGGATGGAGTAGATGTCGTTGGGGTTGCGGAAAATGTTCTCTAGCCGCAACTCGTCAATGATCCCCGTCTCGCGCACGTGCGGGATGTGCCCACCGCGGTCCGCCCCGCCGATGCCCACCCGGCACTCGCTGGAGGCGTTGCCCCCCAGTACGGGCCGGTCCTGCATCAGCACCACCGTGGCTCCATGCCGGGCCGCCGCCAGCGCCGCACACATGCCCGCCAGCCCGCCCCCGATCACGCAAAAGTCGACCTCGTGCGTCTCGTGTTTCATCGATGCGCTCCTTTCGGTTGGCTCTCCGTTCCGTTCCACCGTAACGGTTCGCGAACAGGCATATGTCAAACCAGAGGGATATGTACGTTGAACGAGTGCGCCCGCCCGACGGTATTGTCGCAGGCGCAGAATAGCACGGCGGGCCGCCCCTGTTGCAGCCAGAGCTGGGGCCGTTCCAGATTGGCCACCTGCTCCACTTCGCCGTCCTCCCAGGTGAGGGTGCGCTGCAGCGCCAGGGGGTGCGCAGCGGGCCGCCACTCGGCCCCGTCGCGCGACTCGAACAGCGCCAGGGAGCTATCCCCCGTGCGGGTAAAGTAGCCGTGATAGTCCTTGATGATGCAGTAGAAGCGGTCGTCTTGATGCCAGACGTAGGCATCCTCCACCGCCCAGGGGTGTTCGGGGTTCACGATCACCGGGCCGGGCTGCTTGGCAAAGGGGCCGCAAGGATGCTCCGCCCAGGCCGCGCCACACAGCACCGCCCCGCCCTTGGGCATGGGGCCAGCGCCCACCCCTTTGTACAGCATCAGGAAACGCCCATCGGGCGCGGGGGTGCAGGAGGGATTGCTGGTCATCAGGCAATCCCAGGCGTCGGAGGTCACGTCCAGCACGGGCCGATCAAAGCGCTGCCACGGCCCGGCGGGGTGGTCGGCCACGGCCACGCCGATGCGCTGATGGTTGCGATAGTCCCACCAGCCGCCCGGCCCGCGCGTCCCCATATAGTACAGGTAATAGCGCCCACCTGCCTCCATCACCGTGGGGTTGTGGGTCACTTCCGCGTCCCAGTAGTCGCCCCCGCGCGGCCCCAACGCCACGCCGCGCAACGTGTAGGGGCCGAGGGGATCATCCGCCGTGGCGTAGGCGATCTCGGAATGGGTCACCCAGGCGTTATGCCCCAGGGAGCGCGGCCACCGGGAAAAGAGCAAATGGCACACGCCATCGGCGGTACGGACCATGCTGCCCCCCCAGACATACCAATCTTCCAGGGCGAACACGGACCGCCGCGGCACAGGCCGCACCAACGCGCGAAAATCGAGCGATTGGATCACCGAAACCGTACCCCCTTCTGCGACGGAGCGCCATCCTGGATAGCCGCCATCTCGGACCGTGGGTCCGCAGGCGGCAGAGCGCGGTATAAAAGATCCTGTTAGGGAATGTTATGGCAAGTCCCCTCATCCGCCCCTCCGGGGCACCTTCTCCCCAAGGAGAAGGTGCCTGCTTCCCTCGCCCTTTGGGAGAGGGTTAGGGTGAGGGGGCACCCACGCCTATAAAGCTCACCAACATTATCAAACCGCGCCTACGGAACCATCATCACCCCTGGCAGCCAGCCGCCTCTGCCTCTACCGCACGTCCCAGGAGAACAGGTGCGCGCGATCGCTGCCCCAGGTGGCCTCTGGAATAAACCGCACCGCCGTGGTCGTCACCTCCACCGGCAGGCGCACCAGCCGATGATAGTTGTTGTCCAGGCGGGCCACAGTGACCCAGCGCCCATCGGCATCCAGCGCCTCCACGCGCAGGGCGCGAATCATCGTCGCGGGAACCTGCTGCGGTTGCAGGTCGCGCGGGTAATTGCTCACCGAGTTGTGCGTCTTGCGGTTCAGGTTGCTGTCCAAGACAAAACGCAGTTCGCGGATCGTCTCCGGTTGGGCAAAGGCGTACTGCACCCAGGAACCCACCGCCCCCGTCCAGCCGTTATCCGCCCCGCCCACGGGCCGGTCCAGCCCATTCCGCAGCGGCTCGGGGTCTCCCTCCGAGGCGCTCAGGCTGGCGCGCCGGCTCAGGTCGGGCATCTGGCGCACGTTAAATGGCAGGTAGCAGTCATCGTCCATCAGCGTTTGTTTCAGTTCGGCGATGCGCTGCTCGTACACGCCGCGCGGCGTCAGCCCCTCTCGCGTCGCAATGGCCGCCGCCGTGCCCACCGCCTGGCCACAAATGGCGCAGGTCGCCATGACCCGCGTGGCGCTCAGGGCAGCGTGGGTAGTGCTGATGTTGCGCCCCGCGCAGAACAGGTTGGCGACGTTGCGCGAGTAGAGCGCGCGATAGGGGATGCCAAAAGGCGACGGCGCGGGGTGGAAAATGGTGGGATGGCCCGGATAGTTGAACCCGCCGGGATGATGGTCGTCCATCGTCCAGCCGCCATAGGCCACCAGGTCGTCAAAGCGCCCCTCGGCACGCACGTCGTTCTGGGTCAGGATATGGTCGCCCATATAGCGGCGACTCTCTCGCTTGCCGGGCAAGAAACCGACCCACTCCAACGCCCAATTCTCGGCCCCGTGGTCGCCGTGGTTCTTGATGTGGTCCCACACGCCAAAGGTGATCTTGAGCAGTTCGTCGCGGATCTCCTCCGTGTCGTGGATGGAATCCTGCTCGCCGCCCAACTCGATCCACCAGAAATTGCCGCGCGGCAGAGGATGATCTCGGAAGGGCAGGTCTGCCTCGCTGGGATAGCGATACGCCCAGGTCGGGGGGATATACATCTGCGGGGAATCCATCTCGCGCGCCTGGAGCAGACAGCTCATGCCCATCGTCCTGCGGTCCGCTTCCGCCGGTTCAATGTCCTCGTTGAACTCGGCGGCGGCCTCGCGCCCCACGCGGTATTCCGCCCCAGACAGCGGGGCGAGCACGCTGTCGCCGGAGCAATCAGCGAACAGGGCCGCCTCCACGGTGTGCCAGGTCTGGGTGGTGGTCTGCCAGCCCTTGATAGCGGCGATCCGGTTGCCTTCCATGGTCAGGTCGTTGCAAGAGCAGTTGAGCAACAGGGTGATGTTCGGCTCAAACCGGGCCTTCTCGTAGAGGATGCTATCCCAGATGGAATAGTTGTAGCCGGGGTTGCGGTAATGGTTCTCCATCGCAACTTCTTCGAGAATGCCCGTCTCCCGCCTACTGTCACCGTGCGCGCCACACACCCACATGCGCACCTCGGAGGAGGCGTTGCCGCCGAGCATGGGCCGGTCCTGCATAAGGGCCACCCGCGCCCCATGTCGGGCCGCGGCAATGGCAGCGAACATGCCCGATAGCCCCCCGCCGACAATGCAGAAATCGACTTGATGCGTTTGGTGTTTCATGGTCTCCCTCGTATGCTGGTCGCTGGTTGGCAAGGATTGTACAGGCAGTCGGCGCGAGAAACAACCCTCGCGGCGCGAGAAACAGCCCTCGCGGCGGGGGGAACAACCCCCGGCGGGGGGAACAACCCCCGGCGGGAAACAACTCTCGGCAGGGATCAATCCCCGACTGTGCAGGCCGCCAGGGCTTGCTCGTCGAATGTGATGCCCAGTCCCGGCCCTTGCGGGACCAGCAGTTGCCCCTGCTCCACCTGGAGCGGCTGCGACAGCAGGGCGTTCCCCAGCGGGTTCCGGTTAAAGCTCGTGGGGCACTCGCAGATTAGCAGGTTGGGCGTGGCGGCGGCCAGGTGCAGCGTGGCGGCGATGTGCACAAACGTCCCCATGCTCACGTGGCCCGCCCAGGGCACGTTGTAGGCATCGGCCATGTTGGCGATTTTGCGGCATTCGGAAATGCCCCCCGCCCGGCAGATGTCGGGCAGCAGAATATCCGCCGCGCCGGTAGTGATCCACTCGCGATAACCCCAGCGGGTGCAGAGCGCCTCGCCGGTCGCCACGGCCATGTGCAGCGCCTCGGCCAGCCGCCGATGCCCGTCAATGTCCTCCGGCGGGAGGGGGTCTTCGACCCAATAGACACCGCACTCTTGCAACGCGCGCCCCAACTCCAGCGCCGTGTGCAGGTCATAGCCCCCCTGCGCGTCCACCAGCACATGGGCGCGGTCTCCCACGGCGGCGCTCACGGCGCGCACGCGCTCGATGGCCTCTTGCAACCCCAACCGACTGGTACCCATCTTGACGGCGGTAAAGCCATCCGCCATCCAGCGCCGGGCATCCTCTGCCAACTCCTCAGGGGTATTGCCGCGAATCCCCGACGCGTAGGCGTTGACCCGCTCGCGATAGCCGCCGCCCAGCAGTTGGTAGATGGGCAGCCCCACCGCCTTGCCGAACAGATCCCACAGGGCAATGTCCACCCCGCTGACCGCCTCCATCATAAAGCCGGTGCGATGCCCGCGAATACGCATGGAGGAGTACATCCGCTCCCAGAGCACATCTACCGCGCGGGGATCCTGCCCCACAATTACCGGCCCCAGCAGGTTGTCAATGATCGCCTTGGCCACTTCCGGGGCCAGGGGAGCATGGGCCTCCCCATAGCCCACCAGCCCATCATCGCTTGTGATCCTGACTAACACCGTCTGCACACACGCCGGATAGGCAGCGCGTGACCGGTCGAGGTCCGGCCCATTGTCCAGAGCGCGCCACGCCCCGGACGCGGGCCGCGCGCGGGGGGTGGTGCTCATCTGCGGGCGGGCGGATTCCGCGTCCCCGGCTCTTGAGCCGCTGGCTCCGGAGCCACTTACAGCCCGCAAGATCATCGCTTCAACACGAGCAATCCGCATAGCGTTGTTCCCCCTTATCCCTTGATGCCTGTGAGGGCCACCCCCTGGATAAAGTACCGCTGAAACAGGCTAAAGGCCAGGATAATAGGCAGCGTCATCAGCGTGCCCCCGGCCATCAACTCTGTCGGCAGCGACCCTTGCGGCTCACCGCGCAGGGAGTACAGGCCCAGGGCCAGAGTATACTTCTTGAAGCTGTTCAGGTAAATCAAGGGACCCATGAACTCGTTCCAGTGCCCCTGGAACTGAAAGATGGCGATGGCGGCCAGCGCCGGGCCGCACAGGGGCAATACGATACGCCACAGCGTGCTGAACTCGGAGCAGCCGTCGATGGTGGCGGCGTCGTTCAGTTCGGGTGGTAACGTGCGGAAGAACTGTCGCAGCAAAAAGATATAGAACGCGCTCCCGAAAAAGCTGGGAACCGTTAGCGGATAGTAGGTGTTGATCCACTTCAGGATACGGAACAGGATAAAATGGGGCACCAGCGTGACCACGCCGGGCAGCATCATCGTGCTGAGCAGCAGTAGGAACAGGAAATCGCGCCCCGGCGCTCGGAAGTAGGTAAAGCCGTAGGCCACGACGGCGCACGAGATGACCGTGCCGATGGTGGATACCGCTGTAATCAGCAGCGTGTTCCGCAGGAACAGCATCCAGGGATAGTAGGACATCAGCGAGAAGTACGAATCCAGCGTGACCGGATTGGGTATCCACTGCGGCGGCCAATCGTAATAATGGGTCATCGACTTGACGGAAGTAGAGATCATCCAGTACAGGGGAAAGAGCACCAGAATGGCGCCCGCCCCCAGCAGCAGGTGGGTGAGCGAGTGGCGCAGAAGGCGCGTCGCCCGAATGCCTCTGTTTCGCAGGATACCGCCCCGGTTTGCAGCAATTGGACTGGCCATCGTTTCTACCTCCCGCCCGAGTAGAACACCCAGGCCTCTGACCATTTCAGCGTTAGCAGGGTAAAAAACAGGATGATGATGAATAGCACCCACGCCAGGGCGCAGGCATAGCCCATCTTGAAGAAATCAAAGGCGTTGCGGTACAGGTGCAACATATAGAACAACGTCGAGTTCAGCGGCCCGCCACCGGTCATGATAAAAGCGCTGGCAAACACCTGGAAGGAGTTGATGATCTGCATGATCAGGTTGAATAGGATGGTGGGCGTCATCAAGGGAATAGTGACATTCCAGAACTTGCGCCACATCCCGGCCCCATCAATATCTGCGGCCTCATAGTACACATCCGGGATGCTCTGGAACCCGGCCAGGTAGATCACCATACTGCCCCCCACGCCCCACAGGCTCATCAAGATCATGGCTGGCTTGGACCAATCCGGGCTGCCCAGCCAGTTGATGCTGGGGATGCCGAGCAACCCGATTAGCAGGTTGATCAGGCCCAGGCGCGGGTTGAGCAGAATCAACCAGAGCACCGAAGAAGCCACGCCGGGGATGATCGAGGGCATATAGTAGGCCACACGATAGAACAGCCGCCCGCGGATGTCCTGGTTCAGCAGGGCAGCCAACAGGAAGGCAAAGATCACCCGCAATGGCACGCCCACACCCACATAGTAGGCGGTGTTCCACAGGGACTTCCAGAACAGGTCGTCGCCGGAAAAGGCCTCTCCAAAATTTTCCAGGCCGATCCACTCCGGCGGAGCCACAATGGTATACTCGGTAAAGCTCAGGAACAGGGAGGCCAGAATGGGTCCAGCCGTAAACACCAGGAACCCAACCAGCCAGGGAGAGACGAACAGGTAGAATAGCAACGCCTCCCGCCTGGTCAGCGTCAACCACCGCCTGCGCCCCGATAGCACCCTCCCGCCGGTACCCGCTTGCATGGTTTCTGCCACGTATACTCCTCCCTTCGAGCATCGGTGCAGGGCGGAACCGACACGTGTCCGATTCCGCCCCTGCACGCACAATTGAGCCGGTTTACGCCAGAGCTTTGTCCAGGAGAGCCTGGCTTTCGGTCTGCGCCCAATCCAACGCTTCTTCGGGAGTCTTGACCCCGTGAGCCGCTTCCTCCAGGGCCTGGGTTACGACGCTATCGATCTCGGCATCGGCCAGCGTGAGCGGGATAAACACCGCCTTGTCCGCCATCTCGACTACCATCGGCCAGGTGGTAGGGAAGGTGTCATAGTAGTACTTGTCCTCGTTGCAGGCCCGCAACGGCGAAGGACGTCCTTGCTGCTGCATGAACCAGCAGGCAGACGTCGGCTCGTGGGAAAGCCATTCCACCAACTCCCAGGAAGCATCGGGATGCTTGACGCCCACAGGAATGCCATAGGACCAGCTACCACGGGCAGGCACCACTTGCTCACCCTTGGGGCCACCGGGTAATAGCCCAATGGTGTAGTTCAGGTCGGGCTTGCCCTCCAGGATGTAGAAAATCTCCCACACGCCCCCGTGGCGGGACGCGCATGTCTCAGAGATGAACGGGTTGGAGATGTCTTGCGCACCCTGGACAGATGTCCAGTCCTGGTAGGACTCGACAGTGCCATAGATTTCCTTCATGGCCGTGATCAGGAACTTGAGCGCCTCCACCCCCTCCTCGCTGTTAAAGACAGCCTGGCGGCCATCATCCGAGAAGAACTCGCCTGCATTGGCTATCAGGGCCTGCTGGAAATCCACCAGGCCGGGCAGTCCGTTGTAGAACTGGTAGCCCAGACGCTCGATCTGCTCGTCCTTGATCACCGTGAGCTTCTTGGAGTAGTCCGTCAGCTCTTCCCAGCTTTCGGGCGGGGCTTGGGGGTCCAGCCCAACCTCTTCGTAATGGGTCAGGTTGTAGAAGTAGAGCGAGTAGGCCGCACTACAGTTGGGCAGGGTGTAGGTTTTGCCCTCCCACTGCGAGGCTGCCATGGCATAGTCATAGTATTCTTCGTAATCGATCCCCTCCAGGGCCATGTAGCTGTCCAAGGGCAGCAGGCTCTTTTTCGAGGCCAACATGGGCACATAGCTCTGGTTGATCATCGGCACGTCGGACGGCGTCCCCGCAGCGATACCCGTCTGGAGCTTTTGCAGCATCTCTGCGCCGGGAACCAGCACGTTCTCCACCGTCAGGCCAGGATGCACCTCGGAGAAACGGCGGAACATGTCGTCCATCAGGGGCACGCGCGAGCCACCCCAGATGTTGGGCACCGAGAGGGTGATCTCCTCAGGCACCGGGGTGGCCACCTTCTCGATGACCCGCGTGACCTCCTTTTCGACTACCTTGGCCGTACCCTCGACGACCACCGTCTCCTTGACGACCTGCTGCACGACCTTGGTGACCTCTTTCTCGACCTCCTTCTCGACGACCCGGGTCACCTCCACGACCTTGGGCTGGCACGAGGCCGCCACGGCTCCTGCGGCTGCCAGACCCAGCCCCCTCAACAACTCGCGTCGGGTGATTCGCTTCACCATCTGATACCTCCTTGTAAAATCTTGATCCGGACGCTTTTTCCGAGACGGTTTGCCGCTGTGCGGCGACGAGGCATCCCCAAAGCCCACTCCTTTTTCAGGGAACCAGGGCCACAGGGTAAATCCGAGGCCGAAAGGGATTACAGCAAGCATCTTGTCAGGCTCACCCGCCCGTGTTACAATGGGGATGAATAGACCGTCGGGGACCCTCGGACAGCCCTTCACCACCCGGCGGACCGACGCCTTCGCTGCTGTTAGTTCCAGATTAGCACGAATCCATCCCGATCTGAACGGGTGAACTGCCACAGAACTGCCTGTATCTGCCGAAACGTTATGCAGGAAATGTTGCTTCATTGCCGAAGGAGTGGTCGACGGACATGGGCCAGGATCTAGTTCGACATGCCAAAGACGCCCTGAACTATCTGTATGACCCTGTCCGCCTGCAAACCCATCCCCTGCTCGATCTGCTGACTGTGCCGCGCAAGGCCGGGGAAACGTGGAGTGAGGCGCTGCGGCGCGTCTTGTGGGAAGCTATTGAAGCCCTGCGCCCGGCAGACAACGTGCCCCAGAACCGCCCCGAATGGCTGAACTACCGGCTGTTGTGGCTACATTATGTGCAGTCACAGACCATGCCAGCGATCTGTCGAGAGTTAGGGCTTGCCGAGCGCTCCTTTTACCGCCGCCAGGGTGAGGCGATAGAGGCCGTCGCCAGCATCCTATGTACCCGCTACGAACGCAAAGAGGCGACCCAGGCCAACCCCTCGCCCGCGGACCGGGTCCGCGAACAAGCCGTCCGGCTGGCGTGCCAGTTCCACTGTCGCCCCGTGGAGCTGCCGCCTCTGGTCCGTGACGTGCAAGACACCCTGCAATCGCTGCTCTCGCACCTGGGGGTAACGCTGGAGATCAATGCGCCGCCCAACCTGCCGCCCGCCTACGGTGATCCCACGGCCTTTCGGCAAATCCTGTTGAGTGTGCTCACCGACGCGCTCAAGCTGGTGACTGGCGCATGTCTGCGCGTAGAGGTTTCTTTGGGGCGAGAGGAAATGGTATGGCGCATTCCCTCCCTCAACGGGGCGGGGGTTAGCGTGCCGGAACTGGAGCAAGAGACAGGCTACGTCGTCAGCCAGGGTCTGCTAGCAGCCTGCGGCGGGACGCTGTGGTTCGAGCGAGACGTCCAGCGCCAACTAGCCGTCTGCTTCTCCTTGCCCGTGGCCCGCCATCGAATCATCGTAGCCATTGACGATGACGAGGAAACCGTAGCCCTGTACCAGCGCTATCTTTTACCGCACGGATACGTGGTCCAGGAGGAGCACAATCTGGATTGGGTGCAAGCCAACTCCCCAAGCCTGCCCGACTTGATCCTGCTAGACGTGCTCATGCCCCGCGAGGATGGCTGGAAGATCATGCAGCGATTAAAGGCCAACCCCGCCACCGCCACTATCCCCATCGTGATCTGCTCCGTGCTCAAGCAGCCGCGCCTGGCTCTGGCCCTAGGGGCAGCGGAGGTGTTGCAGAAACCGATTGATCAGGCCCTGCTATTGGAAACGCTGGAGCGGCTGACGAGTCTGACAGATAATCCGCATGGAGCACCTCCAACAGAGCTTGCAAGCACCTGATCCCCTTGGAGGCTTCCAGCGGTCTTTGCGTATACGTGCGGATCGGCGTGCCGATAGCCACCGAAGCGTCCAGGGAATCCTGGGCCGAGATCAGCACGACGGGGATGGAACGCAGGCGCTCATCGGCCCGCATCTGTAGGATGGTCTGCTCGCCATCCAGCCCCGGCATGACCATGTCCAGGAACACCACATCCGGCGGCGTTTCACGCATGACCTCCAACGCCTGCAAGCCATCGTAGGCCCGCAAAATGCGGCGGGTGTGCGGCAGGGAGGTGAGAATGCTCTCTAAAAGGCGCACGGCGTCCGGGTCGTCGTCCACCAGCAACACTGTCGTCCCATCCGTGCCATCGTCCGCCGCCACCTGGCGCAACACCAGCCGGATCATCTCTGGCGTGATGGGCTTGACCAGATAGCTCAACACCCCCTCGAACGCCTGCTCGCGCATGTCGGGCAGGGAAAAGCCGATAATGGGCACGTCCACCTGCTGATTCACCTGCGCATGGATGGTTTCTATCGTCGGCGAGGAGGTGATGATGGCCCAGGGGTGTAGCTCGCGGGTAATCGTGGGGACTTCGCGGTCGTCGGTCACACCCACCACGCGGAATCCGGTCAGATGGCGGGCCAGCAGCCGCACCATCATCGGGTCCGAGTGAACGACCAGCCAACGCGGCCTATCCATCATCGCCAGCCGGTCCTCCGTGCGGACGGTGGGGGCTGGGGTAAGATCGGCGCCCGGCAGCGGGACGGTGAACTGGAAGGTGGTGCCAACTCCCTGCACGCTTTCCACCCAAATCTCGCCCCCGTGCTGCTCGATCAACTGCTTGCTAATCGCCAGCCCCAGGCCAGTGCCCCCCTGGCGCTTGTTTCGCTCGGCGTGCGCCTGATGAAAGGCCACAAATAGTCGGGGCAACTCCTCCGTGGGGATGCCCGCCCCCGAATCCTGCACGCTCACCGCCAGCTTTTCCCCCTGCTGGCTGGTGCGCACGGTGATTCCGCCCCGCACGGTAAAGCGCACGGCGTTGGTCAGCAGGTTGATCAACACCTGCCGCAAGCGCACCGGGTCGGCCAGGATGGGCGGGAAACCCCCTTGCAGCTCCATCCGCACGAACAACCCCTTGCGCTCGGCCAGCGGCGCGATGATGTTCACCGCCTGGCGGATCACATCCTGCTCCAGGTCCACCCGCTCCTTGATCAGGGGGAGGCGCTGGGCCTCAATCTGCGACAGGTCGAGGATATCGTCAATCAGGTCGGCCAGATGCTGGCTATTGCGATAGATGGTCGCCACATCGGCCCGATATCCTGCGGAGAGTAGCTCGCCGTATTTCTCTGGCGACATGGCCATCAACCGGCTGTAGCCCAGGATCAGGTTCAACGGGCCGCGCAGCTCGTGGCTGACAGTAGCCACAAACCAGGCTTTGTGCGCGCGGGCCTCCTCCGCCTCGTGGCGAGCCACCAATAGCTCGCTGTTCACCCGCTCGATGCGAAAAGTCGCCTCTTCCAAAGCGCGCACCGCCCGATACAACTCTCCGCGCCGTTCCTGCGTTTCGGCCAGCATCTCGCGGGCGTGCTCCCACCCACCAAGCGCCCACAACACCGAGGTGTGCAGCGAGCGGCCCGCCACCCAGGTCGCGCCCCAGGTCAGGCCGTACAACGCCGCCGTAGCAAGCATGCTCCAGAGGGTCCAACTCCCCGTCCCATAGTGCCAACCAACAGCCACGGCCACCCACATCACCCCCCCGGCCGCTACAGCTTGCAGCGGGCCGAGCAGCGCATAGGCAGCAATAATCACCAGACCCCCAAAGGCCATCGCCAACGATTCCTGATGCTCCAACAGCACCAGCCCTTGCGCCAGAGCCAGGCCGATGATGATGACCCAACAGGCCAGGGCAAAACGCCCCTCCCGCAACCGGTAGGAGGCGTACATGGCGATCATGGTCTCCAACACGGCCAGGTCCACCCAGCCCATATGCCAATCACGCAGGGTGACGTACACCAGCCACAAGAGGGGCACAGTTAACAGGGGCGCCAGGAAAAGCGGCAACAGGTTGCGGCGCAGGTCGTCCAGCTCGACCTGCAGGCGTTCGGGGGAATCAAAGCGGGCGGCTTGGTCGGGCAGCATAGGACACCCTCCTTGATCGGCTCAAGGGGTACAGGTAGGCGCGCCATGTTGGCGCGGGCTTTGCCTGGAAGGCGCGGCTACAGGCTGTCCGCCCTTGAACCTTAATCGGGACGGAATAGGGTCACATCCTCAGTGTATACAGTGTATACTCTGTAGCCCTGCCATGCAAGAGGGAATAGAAACGGCCCCGACAGCAGAGCGTATCGGGGCCGTTCAGGTCATCTATACGTGCTACGTGGGCTGGCTGCCGTTTCCCTCTACGTCCTCGCAGAGCAAAAGGCCCCCCAACACCAGCTTGCGGCGCTTGTTCTGGCCCTTGATGTCCAGCTCGCGGATGGCCTCGCGGAAAGAGACCAGCTTCTCCACGGCCCGCACCCAGGCCCCGGACTCGATGGGAGTATGGACAAAACCGGTGCGCGTAATACGCACGGCCCCCTCGGCGGGGCAGACATTCTCGCACGCCCCACAGAACAGGCAGAAGCGGCTATCCAGCGCCACCTGCTTGCCATCGTAGGTGATGGCATTGGTGGGGCAGACATCGGCGCAAGCCTGGCAGCCCGTGGGACAGAGCGCCGTGTTCAAGAACGCGCGCCCTTTGTAGGGCTTGGTTACGGTGAACGCGCCTTTTGGACCCTCTTCCATGCACTGCGTGCAGTTGATGCAGGTCCCCTCGTCCACCGCCACCGCCGTCACTTGCGTCACGGAACCATCCGCGTCACGCTCGACCTCGGCGTGGATGGACCCCGTGGGACAGTTGTCCACATAGGCGGTGTCCGTTGTCGCCTGGCATGCGGCCTGATCCACGATCATCGTACGGGTCAGCGTAGGAAAAGCCTGCCCCTTGATGACGGGGATTTCGGGCTGGCCGTTGATGATCATGCTCATGGCGTGCGTGGGGCACAGCGCCACACATTCCCCACAGAACGAGCACTTGTCAGGGTCCACATCTACCCGTGGGGCCTTGACCACGCGCCCCTCGACAAGCTCCGCCGGGGAGATGGTGATGGCCTCGTGCGGGCAGACGGCCTCACACAGCTTGCAGCCGCAGCACTGCTCATGGTCCACCGCGAACTCGTAGCGGCGGGTGATCATGGGCCGCAGCAGCGTTGTCTTTTCAGCAGTTTCCCGTTTAATCGGTTTTCCTCGACCCATCTCGCTATACCTCCTGAGCCGCTGGTGCTGGGACACGTTCCAGGCGAACGGCACAGACCTTGTATTCCGGAATGCCCGACTTGGGGTCGAATGCGCTGATCGTCAGCGCATTCGCTGCCGCTTCCGAAAAGTGGAAGGGGGCGAACACGATGCCCTGCGGGACGCGGCGGGTAACCCAGGCTTTGGCCTCGATCACACCGCGGCGACTGATCAGTCGCACGCGCTCTGACTTTTCCAGGCCGAGACTGTCCGCATCCGCGGCGCTGATCTCCACATACCCCTCGGGCACTTCCTGGTGTAGCTTCTCGGTGCGGCGCGTCATTGTGCCGGTGTGCCAATGGAACATGGAGCGCCCGGTAGTCAGCAGCAGAGGATACTCGGCATCGCAAGGCTCTTGCGCTGGCTGATAGGAGACGGGCGTGAACTTGCCCAGACCGCGCGTGAACTTGCCTTTGTGCAGATAGGGCGTGCCAGGGTGATCCGCTGAAGGGCAAGGCCACTGCAAGTAGCCCAGTTCCTCCAGCCGCTCGTAGCTGATGCCCGCATAGCTCGGTGTGAGTGCGCGCAACTCGGCGCTGATGGCCTGAGACCCGGCATAGTTCCAGCCGCTATATGGGGCAGTGCTTGTATGGCCCAGTTTCGCCTGCATGCGCTTGGCGATTTCGCTCACAATCCACCAGTCGGGCTTGCTGTCACCGAGCGGCTCGATGGCCTGACGGAAACGCTGTACGCGTCGGTCCGTGCAGGTAAACGTGCCATCTTTTTCCAGCCAGCTCGCCGCAGGCAGCACCACATCCGCCAGTTCGGCGGTCTCGGACATGAAAATGTCCGCTACAGCTAAAAAGTCGAGGGATTCGAGCGCCTTGCGCACATGGGCGATATCCGGGTCGGACAGGACGGGATTCTCACCCATGACGTACATGGCGCGAATCTCACCGCTGAGCGCCCCGTCGAACATCTGGTTGATGGTCCGCCCGACGGTCAAGCCTGCCGTGCGGCCCCAGGCTTGTTCGAACTTACGCCTCATTTCCTCCGACGTTACCGTCTGATAGCCGGGGTATACGTTCACCAGACAGCCGACGTCGCAGGCGCCCTGCACGTTGTTCTGCCCGCGCAGGGGGTTCACTCCGCCGCCCACCTTGCCCATGTTGCCCGTGAGCATCGCCAGGTTGGCGCAAGAAAGCACATTGTCCGTGCCGGTCGTGTGCTGGGTAATGCCCATCGCATACACCAGCGCCGCCGGATCTGTCTGCGCGTACAGGCGGGCCACCGCGATCAGGTCCGCCGCCGGGATACCCGTGATGTCCTCCACGACCTGCGGCGTATAGTCCGCGACAGCCTTTGCCAGCGCGTCGATCCCCTCCGTGCGCTCGGCGATAAACGCCTTATCCTCCAGCCCTTCGGCCAGGATGACGTGCATCATCCCATTGAGCCAGGCCACATCCGTGCCCGGCATCGGGCGCAGGTGGTAATCAGCGAAACGGGCCATCGGGACGTCGCGCGGATCAACGACGATCAGCTTGGCGCCTTTTTCTACGGCTCGCATGATGTACGAGGCCACTAACGGATGGGCCTCCATCGTGTTCGAGCCGGTCACCAGTATACAGCCTGATTCGGCCAACTCGGGGATAGAGTTGGTCATTGCCCCACTACCAAACGCGGCGGCCAGACCGGCCACCGTAGGGGCGTGTCAAAGCCGGGCGCAGTGGTCCACGTTGTTCGTGCCGACCACCGCGCGGGACAACTTTTGCAGGAGATAGTTCTCCTCATTGCCACATTTGGCCGAAGCGAGAAAACCCAACGAGTCGGGGCCGTGGGCTTGGGCGGCCTCGGCAAGCTTATCACTCACCAGGTCCAGCGCCTCATCCCAGCTACTCTCGACGAACTTGCCCCCGACCTTGATCAGCGGGGTACGCAGGCGCTCAGGATGGTTGACGAAATCTGCCGCGCGCCACCCCTTGATGCACAACTGCCCATGCGACACAGGATGCGAGGTCGATGGGAGCACCCCGATGATCTGGCCATCCAGCACCTGCACGTTCAGTCCGCAGCCCGCGCCGCAGTAGATACAGGTAGTCTCTATATTGGAATAGGTTATCTTTTGCATCGTTTTCACACCTTCCAGGAACTCGATGGCAGGTGACCCCACGCTTTCGTCCTTGGCGTTTCACCCATCATTTTGCCATTTGCTCCTTCAGCAACAACACCGGCGGGTTCCCACTGTGCTGCGCTCCGGCCTCGTAGCCAAAGGTCTCCTTGAGGTCCTGGCGCAACAGCGAGTAGAGGATCGAAAGCGGGATGTCGGCTGGACAGGCGTCTTCGCAGGCGTGACAGCCCACGCACTTGCCAGCGCCCGCGGTATGGATAGCCTTGATCAGATGGAACGTCGGGAAGGGTAAGGGGAGCTTGCCCCGCGTTACCCAGGTCTCTTGTTCCATGGCGCACTTTTCACAGAAGCAGAGCGGGCAAATGCTGCGACAGCCGTAGCACTTGATGCACTTGCCAAGTTGGCGCTGCCAGAAAGCGAGCCGCTCTTCGCGGGTCTTGCTGGCCCGGAACTCGGCCACGACCTGGTCGACCACGCCCTGCGCCCGCTCGCCAGCGACGATCTCCGTGGGGTAGGGCATCTCGCAGCGACAAGCCTCGGCTTGTTCCTGCGAGCAGGGGAAACCGATGATCTCCACCTGGTCCAGGGAGAGCTGCTTCCAGTTGGCCAACTCCACGAGCGCCCGCTCCTGGCAACCACGCGTCACAACGCCGATACGCACATCAGGCCGACGCTTGAGGATTTCGTGCACGACCAAAGCGAGCGGGTAGCGGGGCTCCAAAACCAGCGTGCTCAGGTCATCTCCGGCAGTGAACAGGTACGGAGCAACCCGATGCTGCTCCTCCTTGAGCGCCACGACCCCATCCAACGTCTCTAGCTTCTTGGCAACGATCTCTCGCACTTGAGCAACTAGCATTCTTGTCGGCCTCCCTTATTCGCTCCAGGAGAGAGGCCCCAGGGCCTGCACATCCTGCACCAGCTTGTTCACCAGTTCGGGAAACTTGCCCCGATCAAGAGAGCCTAACCAGGCGAATTGCGCCCGTTCCCGTTCGATGCCCAAGAGTTCGAGCAGATTCTGCAACATCGCGGCGCGCCCTTTTTCCAGCGCATTGCCGTGTTTGTAGTGGCACTGGTCCTCTTGGCAGCCCACGATCAACACGCCATCCACGCCCGCCTGCAGCGCAGTGGTCACAAACGCGGGCGTGACGCGGCCTGAACAGGGCACGTTCACCACCTTGACCCCCTCAGGCGGATGCTGGGCATACTCCCAGTCCGACCCCGCGTGCAGGCACCAGTTACAGGTGATCACCAGCGCACGGGGCATTGTCGGGCTTGTGCCCTCATCCTCCCCAATGTTCTGGTTGACAGCCTCGTCCAGATAACCGGGAACCCCGATGCACGAGCCGAGGCAGACCGAGTTGCAAATGCCACACGCCATGCACAGATTCGGGTCCACCTTGGCCGCTTGCTTCGTCCCGCCCTCGTACTCGACCATTTCCAGGCTGATCGCCTCGTAGGGACAGGCGGCGGCGCACAGGCCACAGGCGATGCAAGAAGCCACATCTACCTCAGCGGTCACCCCGGGCCGTTCATAGCCCTCGCGGATGGCAATCTGGCGGATGGCCTTCATCACATCGGAGATGTGGATTTGCTTGGGGCAACGCGGATAGCAGGCATCGCAGGCCGAGCATTGCCAGATCTCGGCGCTGGAGAGCACTTCCTTGCGCAGTCCCAGCCCCGCCTTGTGGAGCACCAGGCGGGGGTTGAACGCGCTATCGAACCGCCGAACCAGGCAGGTAGCGGCACATGTCCCGCACGACCAGCAGGTGAGCAGGTGCTCGCCACCCGGCTCGGCCATAATCTCTTGAACGAACGTAGGATCAAAATCTGAGGATCGGATCATTTTGGGGCCACCTTCCCTGGCTCGCTGACCACCTCATCCTCCAACAGGTCTTGCATGTTGGGAACGATCTTCCAACGCTGCAATCGCTTGGTGATGTCTGGCCGCGCCTTGGCGTTCTCGGCCTGGATTTGTGCCTTGTCCAGGCTGTCCAGCTTGGCGTCCATCTCGGTGATCACGCGCGCGTACTTTTCGCCCTCAGCCGCCGAGATCCACTCCACGCGGAAGCGCTCCGGGTTGATGCCCATGCGCTCCAGCATGCGCGGGATGCGGTCGAACCGCTTGGCCGCGACCTGCTGGCCGGTGATATAGTGGCAGTCCTGGGGATGGCACCCGGAAACGAGCACCATGCCCGCGCCACGGCGAAAAGCTTCCAGAATGAAATCCTGGTCCATACGGGCCGAGCACATCACGCGGACACCGCGCGAGGTGGCCGGATACTCAAAGTGGCTGGTTCCAGCATTGTCCGCGCCACCATAGCTGCACCAGTGGCACATAAAGGCCAGAATCTTTTCTTCCGGCTTGTCGCGGAGCAGCTCCTTGAGCTGAGCCACAACCTGCGCGTCGGTAAAGTGGTCCTGCGAGATGGCGTCATGAGGACACTCGGCCACGCAGCCGCCGCACCCGTGGCACTTGGCCTGGGTGATCTGGGCGGGCTGGCCCACTTCCACTATGATGGCCCCATACGGGCAGGCTTTGGCGCAGATGCCGCACTTTTTGCCCTGGGCGCTGATGCAGCGCTCCGCCGAAACGCGGGCCACGATCGGTTCGATCTCCCAGGTGTCGGCCGAGAGCACGCGCGCCGCGCGGGCCGCCGCCGCACTCCCCTGGGCTACCGAAGCCGGGATGTCCTTCGGCCCCTGAGCTGCGCCAGCCAGGAACACGCCATCGGTCGGCGAGTCCACGGGCCGCAGCTTCGGATGGTACTCCATGAAGAAGCCGCTTGGGCTGCGAGACAGCGTCAGCGTCGAGGCGACATGCTCTGTGTCCAGGCGCGGGATCGCCGCCGCGGATAGAGAAACCAACTCGGCTTCCAGCTCGATGGGCATACCGAGCGCCTGGTCCTCCGCCTCAACAAAGAGGTTGTGGGTCACCGGGTCCTCGGTAATCTGCGAAGGCCGCCCCTGGATGAACCGGATACCCGACTGGCGGGCACGGTTATAGAACTCCTCATAGCCCTTGGAGGGCGTGCGGATGTCCATGTAAAAGATGGTGATGTCCATCTCGTGGTACATCTGCTTGAGGAGCAGGGCATTCTTGATGGTATACATGCAGCAAAAGCCCGAGCAGTACTCGTTGAACCGAGAGTCGCGCGAGCCGACGCACTGGATCATGGCGATGCTCTTGGGCGTCTTGCCGTCCGACGGGCGAACCATACGGCCGACCGTGGGGCCTGCCGAGTTCGCCAGTCGCTCCAACTCCATCGCGGTGATCACGTTGGGATACGCGCCATAGCCGTACTCCGGAATCACCGTCGGATCAAACGACTCAAAGCCAGTGGCGACAATGATCGAGCCGACATCCAGGTCCACCGTCTCCGGTTCCTGGGAAAAGTCGATGGCGTCCAGCTTGCCACAGGCCGACACGCACTTGTAACACTGGATGCAGTGGTCCATATCGATGGAATAGACCAGCGGCACCGCCTGCCCGTGCGGCACATCAATCGCCTTGCGGGGGGCGATGTCCATCTCGAAATCGTTGGGCACTTCGATGGGGCATACCTGCGCGCACTGGCCGCAGCCGTTGCAGCGGTCTGCCAGCACATAACGCGGCTTCTTGGTAACCTGTACCCGGAAATTCCCGATATATCCGTCGACCTTTTCCACTTCGGAATAGGCCAGGATGTCCACCTTGGGTTGACGCGCCGCGTCAACCATCTTGGGGGCGAGAATTCAAATGGAACAGTCCATCGTGGGGAACGTTTTGTTCAGTTGCGCCATCGTTCCCCCGATGCTCAATTCCTTTTCCACCAGGTAGGTATGAATGCCCATATCGGCCAGGTCGAGGGCCGCGCTAATCCCGGCCACGCCACCGCCAATCACCATCGCCCGTTTGGTCACGGGGACGGTAATGGTCTGCAAGGGCGCGGCCCGGCTGACTTTGGCCACGGCTGCGGCCACCATCTCCTTGGCCTTGAGCAAAGCCCTCTCCGGCTCGTGAGAGTGGACCCAGGTATCCTGCTCGCGGATGTTGGTCAGTTCCATCAGGAAGGGGTTCAGCCCCGCCTCAGCAACGCAAGCCCGGAAGGTAGGCTCGTGCATGCGCACGCTACAGGCTGCCACGACCACCCGGTTGAGCTTTTGCTGCAAAATGTCCCGGCGGATGAGGTTCTGCCCCGGATCGCCGCACATGTAGAGGTTATCGCGGGCGATGACGACACCGGGCAAGTCCCTGGCAAATTCGGCCACTGACGCTACGTCAATCACCCCGCCGATGTTGGAACCGCAACTACAGACGTACACGCCAATGCGCAGTTCCTTTTGATTGGTCATGCAAAACTCCTGATACGTGATGAAATCACAAGAGGGGCGACGGTCTGTCGCCCCCTGATCAGCATGAGATTACTTTTCGTTCAACAGCTCTTCGAACAGACGAGCCACCACTTCGCGGCGCGCCTGCTGGCGGAGCACTTCCGGGGTGGCCAGGGAGAGCGCCTCTTTCGGGCAAAAGCGCACGCACTGCGGGCCTTCTTCCTGATCCACACACAGGTTGCAGATTTCGGCGTTGCGGGTGACCGGGTTGAGCACCACCGCGCCAAAGTCGCAGGCTTCGACGCACCAGCCGCAGCCGTCGCACTTGTCCTCGTCCACCAGGATCGCCCCATTTTCCTCGGAGCGGGTCAGGGCGTCGCGCGGGCAGGCGATGATGCAGGGGGCGTCGGCGCAGAGGCGACAGGAGATGGCCGTCATGGTGATCGGCTCAATACGCACGACGCGAATGCGCGAAAGGTTGGGATCGAACGCGTTGGTCTTGGTCGCCGAGCAGGCATACTCGCACATGCGACAGCCAATACACTTGGTAGGGTCACAGATGATATGCTGATATCCGATTTGCGCCATCGTCAGGCCTCCTTAGCCGCAGGCTTCGGCTCGTCGACACCGATCTCGTCGGCGATGTCCTCCAACCCCAACTCGACCAACTTGGAGCGAGGAATCAGGCCATCCGAGGTCCAGCCACGCGCCGCGTAATAGTCATCAATCATCATGCGTAGTTCCTCGGGAGTCACGAAAATCCCTTTGCCCGGCCCGGAGGGCATGGGGTCCCCCAGCACGCGCCCGGGCAGCCAGTCGTCCGCCTTGGTCCAGCCCTCGCGGATGTTAAAGGCCTTCTTCAGGTTACAGACGCGCTCGCCAAGCTGCTCCAGCTCCTCGGGCGTCATCTCGATGCCCGTGGTGATGGTATAGATGCGAGAGGCATCCTTCCAAAAATCATCAAAGCAGTTGCGCAGGAACTTGCACAACACCATGGCGTCAAACACCGCGGCAAACTCTTCCTTCTCTTTCATCAGCTTGCCGCGACCAGGCTCGGCCTTGAAGCGATCCACCGTGCCTTTGACGTCCAACTCGTAGGCCAGGGAGCGGTTATGGCAGGAGCCACGGGTGCCCACGGCCAGACCAGCGGCAAAGGTCTTCATCCCGCGCACATCGTAACCGGGCATTTCCAGCCCCTTGGACTGCATGGCGAAATGCTCGCTCCCCTTGCCCACCTGGGCCGACGCGCGCTTGGTGCCCTCGGCCAACAGGGCGCCGATCCCTTCGCGCTTGGCGATCTTTTCTATCAAGACGCCAGCGGCCTCGTCATTGCCAAAGTTCAGTTCCAGGCCGTCGCACTCTTCCTTGCTGAGGATACCCCGCTCGTAGCATTCCATGGCCCAGCTCACCACTACGCCGGTGCTCATGGTGTCAATGCCCAGGTCGTCGCACAGGCGAGAGAGGTAGATGATGGGGGGCAGCTCGCCGATGCCGCAGTTCGGTCCCAGGGCAAACAGTGATTCGTAATCCAGGCCAGCGATAGCGCCCTTGTACTTGCCCTCTTTGACTGCCGCCCACTGCTCGCAGGCGATGGAGCAGCCCGAGCAACCCACGGCCTTTTGCGTGTAATGGTCGTGCATATACTCGCCGCTGACCTCTTCCGCGTGCTCGAACACGGTCTCGGAAAAGTTGCGGGTGGGCAGGGTGCCCATCTTGTTCATGTTGAGCACGTTCGTCGGCGTGCCCAGGACGCGGTACTTTTGCGTGCTGGGGCCCTGGCTGGTCTTGATCAGCTTGAGGGTTTCTGCCATCAGGGCCTGGGGATCAGCCACGGTGATGGGGTGCGTGCCGCGCACGGCGATGGCCTTGATGCGCTTGGAACCCATGACCGTGCCATTGCCCGTGCGGCCTACCTGCCGTCCATCGTTGTCGATGGTAGCATAGCGCACCAGATTCTCGCCGCCGGAACCAATCGAACTGACCCGGATATTCTCGTCACCCAGCCATTCGCGGATGGCCTGCTGTGTCTCCGTGGTGCCCATGCCCAGAAAACGGGTGGCATCCAGAAACTGCACTTGATCGTCGTCGATGAAAACCACCACCCAGTTGGGAGACTGCCCTTTGAAGACCATCCCATCCCAACCAGCATGGCGGAACATCTCGGAGAAATGACTGCCCGACAGCGAATCGCCGATAAAGCCGGTCAGCGGGGATTTGGATGCCACGCCATGCTTGGTGCCCACAGGCATCGTCGTGCCCGCGAAAACACTGCACGCGAAACATAAGGCATTGTCGGGGCCAAGCGGGTCAGACCCTGCGGGGATGTTGTCATAGGCCAGACGAGTGGCCATACCCACACCACCCACGTACTTCTTTAGCCAGTCGGCAGAGACCTCCTGGACGTGCGTCTTTTGGTTCGTCACGTCGATATGGAGGATCTTCCCAGTATACGAGTACATTGTATTAACCTCCTGCCTCCACGAACATTAGTATGAGTCGCTGTCCGTCTTGGGCCGTTGCGTCCAGGTCCTGCACAACGCGCCGACCATCTACGTTGATCATATAAGACGAGACAAGATCAAACACTTCGGGAACGAGGACTGGTCCAACTAGCGCGGGAAATGCAGAAGAGAGATGCCGCAGCACGTCGCGGAAAGTAGCCTGGTCATCCATCTCAACCAGGCTCTCCTTTGTCTGGGTCAACCGCCTCGCCAGCCCCAGGAACTCTACATTGAGCTTCATTGAATACCCATCTCCAACAAAGGGGGTTTTTAGGTTTAACTAACCTATTATAGCACGATCACAGCAGCATGCCAACAAAACAGGACAAATTTACACCTATTTGTCGGCTTGGGCGTCCCCCTTCCCCACTAACTGGACCCAGGGAAAGGGTCATCCCCTATCACGATTATACTCCAAAACAAGGGGGCAAACAAGCCTTTTTCGTCGAAATTCGTCCGTATTTGTACGAAAATCGAACACCCAACATCCACAGCCGGTAGGTAGGTAGGCACTATGAATGTTATCAGGGATTTTCGCCTACATGCCCAACGAATCCAGGATCTCCCGAATGGACAACGTGGCCCCGCAGATGATCTCGTCTGAGGCCCCATAATAGACCGTTATCTGATCCCTGTCCACCACATGACCGTTGGAGAACACCACTTCCCCGAAAAAGCCCTGACGCTCGTACGCGGCTGTCGGCTCCATGATCGGCTCCTTGGAACGGGCCAGCACCTGCGAGGGATCGTCCAAATCCAACAGCAACGCCCCCAGGCAATAGCGGTGCTCGAAATTGGCCGCGTGATAGATCTCCAGCCAGCCCTCCGGCGTGCGAATCGGCGGTCCCCCGGCCCCTAGTCGCTGTTCCTCCCACGAGTTCGGGATCGTCCTGGCCAGACAAGCATGGTCGCCCCAGTGGAGCAGATCGGGCGAGCGACTCAGCCAGATGTACGGCCCTCCCAGCCACACCCCAATAGGCCGGTGAAAAGCCACGTACATGCCCCCTACCCGTTCGGGGAACAGGGCTGTGTCCTTGTTGGTAGGCGGCAAGATCATCCCATGCCGGTGAAAAGCCTGCCAGTCGGTGGTGGTAATCAGCCCCACGCCAATCCCGTTCTCCGAAACGGCTGTATAGGTGATGTAAAAGGTGCCCTCCATCTCGGTCACCCGCGCGTCTTCGACCCCATACGACTCCAGGGGACCCGTGCCCACCAGGGTGGGTTTGTCAGCCACCTGGAAATGGACCCCGTCTTGACTCCAGGCCAGCCGGAGGTGCGAGATAGAGGAAAGATACGTCGTCCCCTGGTAGTTAATGATGCGCGGATCGGTCAGATCCAGTCCTGGGTCATCCAGCCGGAAGCGAAGAATCCGCACTCCCCCCTCGGCATCCGGGTCGGTCACAATCGTGCTGACAAACCCCTCCACCTGTTTGGGGCGCTCTGCCACCCGCATGAGCAGGTAGACCTTGCCCTGCCAGCGGAACACGCCCGGATTGAGCGTCAACTGCACATCCAGCCCCTCCCGACTGGGACGCACATCTCCCGGTCGCACCAGAGGGTTCTCCGCAAAGCGCCGCGCCAAATCGGCCATTTTCCATCCTTTCTTCCATCGCCGGAACAACTACCCGGCGCCAGATAGCGAATTACCGCACAAACCGCCCTGCCCAGACCTCTGGCGAGAGCCGAAGAAAGGTGCACGATGGATCGACCTTGCTGGCAAAAACACGGCGTGCAGCCGCCAGACAAACGCACTGCCCCATTATACTACCACCCGGCATCGGGCACAACCTCAGGGAATGGGGAAAAAGGGATTGACAGCCAGAAACAGGCCGTGCGCAGGGCAGCCCCAAACGGCGCCCCTGCATAGGCAAGGGCGCTTGTCGTCCCGGCGGGACGCAGCTATTCAACTGGCAGTTTGGGTGGGGTATCGGGCGGGGTGGGCCATCCACTGGCCCGGCCGCCGCCCACCTGGTTCAACGATGTGGTGCATTAGCAATGCGGGCGCATCAGGGATGCGGGGTGCATCAGGGCGAGACGAAAGCCCATTTAGCTGCTACAAGAAAAGCGACGAGGCCAAAACATACAAGTGCTATCAGACCAGCAACAAGAGTTAACGCAGAACGGAGTACACCATGATACTGATGATCATAAATGGTCGTGTTAAAAACCATGCGAATAAGATTGCCAAGGACAACGAGAACCGCGGCGAGATACCACACCGGTTTCGCGCCTTCCATACTCTCACCTGTAAAACATGCCATACACGGCTTCAATCAGCCAACTGATCTATACAATACCGCAATTCCCCTTGCCAGGCAAATAATGTCCTTCACCCACGGGAGTAAACCCCCACCACCTGCTCGGCGATGTCCAGCAGGCTGCGCCGCAGCGCGTACGGCTCCAGCACCTCCACCCCCGACCCAAAGCCGAGCAACTGCGCCCGCGCTGCCTCGAGCGATTCAAAGGCCAGCCCCAGCGTGATCCAGCCCTCGGCATCCGGCGGCCCGGCCTGCGCCACCCGCTCGCGAATGCGCGGGCCGAAGTAGCCGGGCAGCGCGCCCACGAAATGCGAGGCCACCCGCACAGTAACGTGGTAAATCGCGCGCAACTCGGCGCGGTGAGCGCACCATTCCGCCCAAAAGCCGGCCAGGTCGAACCCCGGCAGCCGCTCGAACGGCTCCGCCTCCTTACGGGCGTCCACCAGCTCGGATACCCGGTGCACGCGCAACCGCTCCTCGCGGGCGCACACCAGATACCAGACGCCTGCCTTGGCTACCAGCCCGTAGGGTTCCACCACCCGGTCCACCGGCACGCCGTATACGCGATACGTCATCGTCAATCGACGGTCCTGCCACACCGCCTGATGGATGGTGGTGAGGTGCGGCACCTGCTCCTCCTCCCGGTCCCACCAGTTCGCATCCAGGTAAAAGCGCTGCCGCACCTTGGCCTCGTCGGCCCGCTGCGCGTCGGGCAGGGCGGCGGCCAGCTTGAACATCGCCCCCTTGAGCGCCTGGCCCACCCCCAGATCAGCCAGCGGGGCGGGGATACCGAGCATGAACAACGCCTGCAACTCGCCCTGCGACAGGCCGGTCAGGCTGGTGCGATAGCTGTCCAGCAGCGCATAGCCCCCCTCCGGTCCCGGCTCGCCATACACCGGCACCCCAGCGGAACTGAGCGCATCCATATCGCGGTAAATGGTGCGCTCGGTCACCTCCAGTTCCTCGGCCAGTTCGCGGGCCGTCATCCGGCCACGGGCCTGGAGCAGCATCAACACACTGAGCAATCGGTCGGCGCGCACAAGCATCTCCTCTTTTCGACTATCCCCAGTATAGCATGTAATCCTGACAAAGGATGTCAGGGATAGGGTGATATGATCGAGCTGTCGACAAACAGAAACAGGTGCACCACATCATCTGAAAACACAAGGAGACACTTCTATGAGTGAGCTAGTCGTACGCATCGTCAAGCTGGAGTCCATGCGCCTGGCCAGCGTGTATGGCTTTGGCGCGGAACCAGAGCGCGTGGCCCACGAGAAACTTGTCGCCTGGGCGGGGCCGCGGGGCTGCCTGGATGACCTGGAACACCACCGCATCTTTGGTTTTAACAACCCCTGCCCCAGCCCCAGCAGCCCGAACTATGGCTATGAACTCTGGATCACTGTCGGCCCGGAGGTGGAGCCAGAGGGCGACGTGCGCATTATCGATTTCGCCGGGGGGCTGTATGCCGTTACCCGCGTACTGGACATCAGTGACCCGTATCAATCCATCCCGAATGCCTGGAAACAGTTATACACCTGGTGCGAAGACAGTCCGTACCATTTCGGCACTCACCAGTGGCTGGAGGAGCACCTGTGCACACCCGAGACCCCAGCCGGTAGCTGGACCCTGGACATCTACATGCCGATTGTGGAATAAACCGGGCCGCACGCTGCCAGGGCGCTGGCCCTGGCAGCCTCGCCATCCCCCGCCTGGCGGCAAAACCGGTTACCTATTGACCATTGCTTGCCCATATGCTATAGTGGGTTATCAACGCGGCCCACCGAGGGGCCTTCCGACGACTTTTTCCGCCTGGAAACAACGAAAACCTTATCGGTCACAGAAGACGAGTACGCTTCAAAAGGGTCCAGATGTCTATGCATCATCCCTCCGGGCCTTGGTCTATCGTTCAGGAGCAATCGGGCAACCTCAGGGGTTGCCCGATTGCTCCTGTTTTTTGTTCGGGCGATAGAGCGACGTACACCAAGAGGGCGCGCTGGATAATCCAGCGCCCTAACACTCTGCACGAAAGGAGGTCCAGGGCCGCAGGGAACGGCCAGTTCGGGTCTGATCGCAAATGGCTTGTGCATCGCAGTTTCCGTTCATTCAGGCAACAGGAGGATGAAGAACAATGCTCAAGGTAACGCGACGAGAGGTGTTGAGGCTCGGAACGGTTATGGCCGGTGGCGTGCTGGCAGGGTGCGCCCCCAAGATCGTCGAAGTGACCCGCGAGGTCGAAAAGGTCGTCGAGAAGGAAAAAGTCGTCAAGGAGACCGTCGTCGTCACTGAGGAAAAGGTCGTCGAGAAGGAAAAGGTCGTCAAGGAGACGGTCGTCGTCGACTCGGCGGCACAGAAGCAAGCGGACATGAAGGGCAAGATCATCTGGGATACCTTCCGCACTCCAGGAACCGGCTGGAACGAGGAGCGGGTAGCCTCCTTCATGGCCAACTTCCCCAATGCGGAGGTCGAGTTCCGTCCCCTCGTGGCCTCTGGCCAACAGGACAACTATGGCAAGATGTACGCCATGTACGCCGCCGGGGACCTGGGCGATGTCTGCGCCTTTGACCCCTCGCACTTTCACTTCTGGCGAGCCATCGACAAGGAAATCATCATCCCCATCGATGACTTGATCGACGCCGAGCAACTGGACCTTGCCCAATGGTTCCCGCAATTCATCGAGATGCAGCGCTACAAGGGCAAGATCTATGGTCTGCCAAGCTGGGGCTGGGCCGGGTTCGACTGCATGATCATCAACTCCCTGATCTGGGAAAACGCCGGCGAGACCGTGCCGGACCCCAAGGCCTATGATACGAGCATCGATCAGATCACCGAGTGGGCGCTCAAGTTCCACAAGGAAGGCGAGCAGTGGGGTATCGGCCTCGGATGGGGCGAGGCCAACGTAGTGGTGATGACCCGCATCTTTGGCGGCGACCTGATCAACGCCGATGGCACCAAGTGTATGCTGCTCGAGCCGGGATCCGTAGAGGCCATGAAATGGGCCTACAAGCTGGCCGTCGAGGACAAGATCGTGCCGGTGGGCCAGGACCTGGCACCGGGCGGCGACCCCGCCCTGGCCGCAGGCAAGCTGGTCATGTACCACGGCGGTTCGCTGAACGTGCTCAACGCCCAAAAGGCGTCCACCGATCCGGCAATCGCCAAGACCAGCCAGATCCTCTTCCCCAAGCGGGCGGATGGGCAGATTCCCTCCCAGTTGCGCGGGGGCACCTGGAACATCTGCTCCCAGTCCAAGAACGTGCCCGTGGCCTGGGAATTCCTCAAGCACATCACCAACACGGATGGGTGCGTCGGCTTTAACCTGGTCAGCAACAACTTTGGCCTGGTGCGCCCGGACCTGCTCCCCGTGCTCAAGGCCAAGAACCCCATCTACGACTGGTTCGAGGCCAACGTGATGAACGGCATGAATATCGCCGCCCCGGCCAACTCCCGCGGTCGCGAGTACACGGATGCTATCGCTCAGTACGGCACCAAGCTCATGGACAAGTACAACCCGATGCCCTTCGAGCAAGGGTTGCAGGAAATGCACGACGCCATCCAAAAAGTGTTGGATGAGGAGCCTGCCTAAGTTGCTCCAAGGCGCGGGCCAGGCTCCCTACAGGGGCCGGCCCGCGCCTTCTTATCTGCTCGCGACAAGCCTGCTATCCATGAGTTGACCATAAGGAGAAGAGTATGACCGCCACGACGCGCGACGCCATCGTCCATGCCAGGCGCAGAGGCTCGACCCAGCGAAAACGGAACAATTTCTACGGATACCTTTTTCTGGCTCCCTGGCTGATTGGTTTCTTTGGGTTGTTCATCGGCCCCGGTATAGCCTCGCTCTTTTTCAGCTTTAACAAGTTTGATGTCATCAGCCCCCCAAAATGGGTGGGGCTCGACAATTACGTCAAGATGTTCACAGACGATGACCTCTTTTGGCCGTCCCTGGGTCGCACTTTGTATTTCACCGCGCTCGCCGTGCCGCTGGGTGTGTTCGGCTCGATGGTGTTGGCTATCTTGCTGAACACCAAGGTCAAGGGCGTGACCCTCTTCCGCACGCTGTTCTTTATGCCGTCCCTGGTGCCCCTGGTCTCTGCTGTTGTCCTCTGGACCTGGCTGCTCAACGCAGACTATGGCATCGTCAACCAGGGTCTGCGCGCCATCGGCGTTAACCCCCCCGGCTGGTTCAGCGACCGCAAATGGGCCATTCCTTCGCTGATTGCGATGGGACTGTGGGGAGGCATCGGCGGCACGCGCATGATCATCTTCCTGGCGGGCCTGCAAGGGGTGCCCGACGAACTCTACGAGGCCGCCCAGATCGACGGGGCGAACCGCTGGCACCGCGTCCGCCATGTGACCATCCCCCTGATTACGCCCACCATTTTCTTCAACCTGATCCTGGGAATGATCGGCGCCTTGCAGACCTTTGAGGGCGCGTTCCTGGCAACCGGCGGTGGGCCAGCTTTTGCCACCTGGTTCTTTGGGATGCACATCTGGAAGCACGCCTTTGACTACTGGAACATGGGCTATGCCTCGGCACTGGCCTGGTTCTTTGCCCTCGTCATCATTGCTGTCACACTACTCCAGCAACGCCTGTCCAGAAGCTGGGTATTCTACTATGGAGCGTAGCGGAAGATGACTACTAACATCACCAGGATTGATGCAGTTACCGAGGAACAGGTACGATCTACTGCCCGGCGACGTCGGATGATAGGCAAAGCCTTCACGTACTTCTTTCTCAGCCTCTTTGGCCTGGCGTTCGCCTTCCCCCTCTTCTGGGTGGTGTCCAGCTCCCTGCAAACCTGGCAAGAGCTACGCTCGTACACCCCGCACCTCCTGCCTTCCGTGCCTCAATGGAATAACTATGTGCAGGTGTTTACCATCGTGCCCTTTGCTCGCTGGATGGCCAACAGCTTTATCATCATCGGGATCGTCATCCCCGGCACGCTGATCACCGCCACCATGAGCGCTTATGCCTTTGCCCGGTTCGACTTTGACGGGCGAGATACGTGGTTCATCATCATGCTCAGCACGATGATGATCCCCGGCTGGGTGACGATGATCCCGCAGTACATCCTGTTCTTTAAATTAAAGTTCATCGATACCTACATCCCGTTGACCATCGGGGCCTGGTTGGGAGGCGGGGCGTTCACCATCTTTATGCTGCGCCAGTTTTTGATGAGCATCCCCAAAGACCTGGATGAGGCGGCATACATCGACGGCGCTGACCCGTTCCGCATCCTGTGGCAGGTGCTGGTGCCTCTGATGAAGCCCGCCCTGACTACCGTGGGCATCCTGAGCTTCCTGGGCACCTGGAACAACTGGTTCGGCCCCTTCATCTACCTGAACAAGACCAAGCTGTTCACGGCGGCGCTGGGCATCCGCTATTTCCAGCAACTACCGATGGAGACGACCGACCCCAAGGATCACCTGCTGAATGCCGCCGCCGCCGTGATGACCATCCCGGTGCTGCTCCTGTTCATGGGCGCCCAGCAGTATTTTGTGTCCGGCATTGTCTTGTCCGGACTGAAAATGTAGCATAGCACGCCAACCACCTTTACAACACACACCAAGGGGGCAGATCGCGTGCTATTCAAACCGAATTGGGCGGATGCGCTGGCCCGCTGGCGGGCCTTTTGGGAAGGGAACCTGCTCGACCGACCTCCGGTGATCGTGCAGATCGTGCCCACGCGCGAATGCGACGTAGGCGGAACGCCCTCGTTGGAGCACACCTTGGCCCTGTACGACCCGGCCCGCAACATTCCCCTGCTGGAGCAGGCCGAGCGGGGTCTGGCCGCGCGGGCGCAACTGGAAGATGACACCCCGCCAGGAATAACAGCGGGCGGCGGGGTCTATTTCGTCGGCGCGGTATTTGGCGCGCCGGTGCAGGTGACGGCGGACATGATGGCCGCCGAGCCGATCCTGCACGACTGGGGCCAACTGGATGGGCTACGCTATGACCCACAGAATATCTGGGTACAACGCGCCCTGGGTTTGGCGCGGCAACTCGTGGCCCGCAGCGCCGGGCGTTATGCCGTCATCCCCGGCCTGCTGGAAGGCCCCAGCGATATCTGCGGGGCGCTGCGCGACATCACCCGGCTGGCGGGCGACCTGTACGAATATCCCGCCCAGGTGCGCCGCCTGGCCGAGGTCGCGATAGAAGCGTGGCAAGCCTACGCGCGCGCCATGTACGAGATCGTCCCCCGCTACGATGGGGGCACGGTGACGCAATGGAGCCTGTGGGCGCCGGGGCGGGGCGCGGCGCTCCAGGAGGACTTTTGCACGCTGCTTTCGCCGCGCCAGTATCGGGAGTGGTTTCTGCCCCTCGATAGAAAGCTTGCCCGCACGGTGGACACCATGTGGGTCCATATCCACGCCGGAGAGACGCATCTGGTGGACGAACTGCTAACGGCAGAGGAATTCCGGGGCATCCAGATCGTGAACGACGGCGCGGCCAGCCCGCCCCTGTCGAAAGTGCTGCCGATCATGCAGCGAGTGCAGCAGCGCGGCAAGTGTCTGATCGTGCGCAAGTACCCGCCGGAAGAGTTGGAGCAGATCTTGCCCCACCTCTCCCCCCGGCGACTGGCCATCGACACCTACTGCGGCACGGTGGCAGAGGCGCGAGCCTGGCTGCAACGGCTGGAACGTTGGCCCTTTAGATGAGCGCCAAGCGGGAGGGCTGCCGAGGGGGCAGCCCTCCCGCTCACTTGATTGCCAAAAGCCGCGTGGGGTCCAGCGCCACATGCTTGATCGAGCGACGGTCATACGTGTAGGTGATATGGATCGTCCCATCGGCGGCCTGGATCACCGCCGGGTACGAATACTCGCCGGGTTGCGACTCGAGCACGACTACCGGCTCCCACTGCGCCCCGTCCCGCGAGAGAGCCACGTTCAGCGGCGTGCGTCCCTCGGCCGTGTGGTTGTAGACCAACAACTGCCGCCCGTCCGCCAGCGTCACCCCGTCAATGCCGGAATTGGGGTTGGGCAGCATCGTCGGCGCCATCTCGGACCAGGTGCGCCCGCCATCGTCCGACCAAAGCTGGGCCACACACCCCTGGCGCGTGCGGCAGAGCGCCTGCAATCGGCCATCGGGATAGCTCAGGATGGTGGGCTGGATTGCGGCGAACGCCTGCGGGTCGTTGAGGGGGCCAATGATTTCCCAGGTAGCGCCCAGATCGACGCTACGCTCCATATAAACCCGCCAGCCCCCGTCCTCATGGCTGGTCGGTGACAACAAGGTCTCCCCGCCCAACAGAATCGGCTTGTTCTTGATGGGGCCAAGCACCCCCTCCGGCAGGCGCATCGGCTCGCCCCAGGTCGCGCCACCATCGGATGAGGTCATCCACAAGCCCCACCACTCCCGCGGATTCGGCCCAACCTTGTAGAACAAGAGCAGCGGCCCCGCCGGAACCTGAAACAGCACCGGGTTCCAGCAGGGAAACTGCGCGTCGGCGGCCACCCGGCGCGGCCTGTCCCAGCCAGCGCCACGGTTCCGAGACACCCAGATCCCCACGTCGGGGTGCCCCTCGCGCTCGCCGCCGAACCAGGCGGCCACCAGCCCCGCACGCGTCTCCGCGAGGGTGGAGGCGTGGCACTGGGGCGTGGGTGGGTCGTCCAGCGCCAAGATCAGTTCCTCGCCCAGCCGGGCAGTTTGATGGTCCATGAATCCCCCCTTGTGCGCCGTGAAGCAGGTGTAAGCGTCAGCTAGTCGTGTGTTTGGTAAACGTGCCCTGGCGATACTCGTCAAAGGCCGTGCGCAGTTCGTCCTGTGTGTTCATCACCACGGGGCCATACCAGGCGATCGGCTCCCCCAAAGGCTGGCCGGAAATCAACAAAAAGCGCAGCCCCTCATCTCCTGCCACAGCCAGCAATTGGTCGCCGTCGCCGAACAGCACCAGAGTATGGTCCCACGCCATCGGTTCAATGGACGAGTCCGGCGTCTCCGGCAGGGGGCCAAAACGCCCGCTCCCTTCGAGGACATACACAAACACCGTGCGCCCGCGTCCAGTCGGGTGGGCAAATCGCGCCCCGGCGGGCACACTCACATCCAGGTACTCCGGATCAATAGCAATGTCCTGCATAGGGCCTTGCTGGTCGTCCACCTGCCCGGCGATCACCCGCACCCGCGCGCCGCCCTCCAACGTAACTTCCGGAATTTGGTCGGCCTGAATGCCCCTGTAGCGGGGGTCGCGCATCTTTTGGGCGGCGGGCAGGTTGGCCCACAGTTGCAATCCCCCCATGCGCCCCTGCGCGTCGCCACGGGGCATCTCCTGATGGATGATCCCGCTCCCGGCGGTCATCCACTGCACCTCCCCCGGCCCAATCACGCCCTTGTTCCCCAGGCTGTCGGCGTGCTCTAGCTCTCCTTGCAGCATATAGGTAATCGTCTCGATGCCCCGATGGGGATGCCAGGGAAACCCCTGGCGATACTCCTCCGGTTTGCCCGAGCGAAAGTCATCCAGCATCAGGAACGGGTCAAACAGAGGAGCGTGGTCGGGGCCAAACGCGCGCCGCAGATGCACCCCGGCCCCTTCAATCACCGGCCTGCTGGTCATCACCTGCTGAATCCCGCGCACGACCTCACGCATTTCCCTTCCTCCCTCACACTCATACGCTCTCAGCCAACGCGCCACAAGGGCACGCCCCGGAGAGCTGTGCCATCCATCGCGCAGAGCGCCCCACCGTCTCGGTTTACGCAAATGGTACACGCCCCGCGTCCCTGTGGCAAGGGCGGGTTTACTGGAGGATAGCCAGGATGATGGATAGCCGTACGGGATTACTATCCGTAAAAAGCCCGCCTCTTGCGGAGGCGGGCTTGGCATCAGGCACGAAACGCGAGATTACTTCTTCGGGCCAGCGTTCGTGTAACTGAATTCGTACGTGTATTCCGCGTACTGGGTATAGCCTTCGGGCGCATCGTAGGTAACGAGCATCACGGCGCTGTTCGAGTCTTGCAGGACGCTGTCCAATTCCAGCCATCCATCCTCGTTCATCGCATCCAGCTTGAGCGTCAATACCTTGTACCGGTTGCCCTGGGCTTTGTCCTTGATCCCCACAAACGTCACTGTGAAGTCGTTGTTGATGGGAACAATCTCGGTAATGTCCTGAAACGGCTCTATGCTAGAGCCATCGGAAATCAGGGTGCCATCCACATAGACGTTGTCTATGTACCAACCCGCCTCTGCGGTGGCCCAGTCGGTGACATAGCGGAAGGCAATCAGGATGTCTTGCCCGGCATAGGCCCCCAGGTCAAAGCTCATATTCACCCAGCCGCCACTGCTGCCGGTCAGCCCTGGCAGGTTCTCAACGACTGTGGGGTGCGCACTCGCATCATGGTCAGAGGTGGTGTACGCATTGGACAGGCTGGTCCAGGTGTAGCCGCCATCGGTGGAAACCTGCACAAAGCCAAAATCCCAGTACCCCTCGATCTCGTACATGGTATCAAAGGTCAGCGTGCCGCCGCCCTGCGCCGGGAAAATGGCCCAGTTGTCGACCAGATCACCCGTGCCGCCCCAGAGCACATTCCCATCCGATTCCCACCTCGTCGGGAAGATCGAGTAAGCCACCCCGTTGAAGGTCAACCGGGCCAACTCCTCGGGGTCGCCCGCGATCTGGATATAGTCCGCACCCCAGGGAGGCGCGCCGGGCGTGCTGTAGGCTTCCTCCGTGGTCACATCCACCCCAAAGTCGACCGTCTTGAACTCGTATCTTCCGCCCCCTGGCGCCTTGGAGTCGATCATCAGGGCCACCGAGAAATCGTGGTACACATCCGCGAAATCCCGAGGGCTATGCGCGGCCGCCAGAGTCTGGTTGATGCTGGTAATGCCGTTCGCGGGGTTCTGGAACTCGGCCTGGATAAAACCGACCCCACCGAACTGCTCGTACAGGTAGAGCTGGAACAGGTAAGCAATGTCATAGTCGGCCAGGATCTCCAGGCCACCTTGATCTCCCCAGGCTACCAGCGAGTTCTCGGGGAACATGGCGAGACCTCGGGATACTGATAGCGGCTGTCCGTAGCCCACTAGAAACACAGCCAGCTCGGACATGCCCTCGTTGACAAAGTTCTCCTCATCCGAGTCCATGTCGTTATGCAGCAGGTGCTGATACTCGTGGGCGAAAACGCCCTCATAGAGATACGGTCGGCTCCCATCGGGTCCCACCCGGTTCGCCCAGTCGTACGCGTCGATAGTCATGACGTTCCGATCAAAGTATGCCTCGTACGTAGGCGAGAAAAAGCCTGCAATGTAGCTGGGATAAGTAGGATCATAGTAGTTGTCATCACGCACGTTATCGATCAGGATGGCCAGCTTATCGCCATCATAGTAGCCGGGCGGGAAATAGCCCCAGGCGACTAGCAGCGAGGCGGACCCGTCGTGGTAATCTGGCGTGCCAAAGAGAGCGGATTCCTTGGGGTACATATTGTAATCGAACTCATTGAGCAAATAGGCAATCTGCTCATCCGTGACAACAGGAGTGGTACGCGGATCACCTGCGGGGAAGCTCAAGTCGTTGGCCACCCAGATTTCGGCATACTCGCCGACGGCTCGCAAGGTGTACCACTTGAAGTAGTAACTACCATTATAATCATCCAGACCCAGCCAGCGTTTCGGTTCACCTACCGCTGCCATCAGCCCCACACTGCTACTGCTGCCAGCGGTCATCTCATCGGACCAGCCCATGATCCGATCCGGCGTAGCCTCCCAGCTGCGCAATTCGGGGCCTACGTCCATCACCTGATAGTCAGGGGGCTGTTCTGCTGCGGCGGGCACCGCCGCTACCAGCAAACTCGAAAGAAGAGCCAGGACACTCAACACAACCAGAATTCGGCGTCGCATCTGCATCCTCCCTTTACGTAGATAGTGTGAGTTCTCGAAGATAGTCACATGCTTCCGGCCAGTTGTAGCGTCGCGCTCACCTCCTTGTGCGTCCCATCGATGCCCCTGCCAGTTGCCAAGGCGCATGTGCGCCATTGCGACTGATGGGATGAACCGGCTCCCTTGCCTCTATACATCAAGCAGAGATGGCCGCCTTGGGAAACGTGCGGCGAGCGCCTGAGGCGGTCTTGCGGGGGCGCCCGCAGAAGAATTGGGCTATGCCTTGCCACATTAAAAAGACATAAACCCATGAATCATTTTAGCGGCTCGCAATCCTTCTGTCAAGGGGTTAATAAAGTAAACCTAAGCGCAAAGATTCGTGACCATCGCCCGCCGATACCGACTTGAATGCGCATGGCCACGGGCACGTAGCTTGTTGACTTTTGCGTGTTCGGGCGTTACCATATGAACACACTACACTCTCGCCTCTATACCCGCTCTACCTGATCAGGCCCGGCGAGCATCCCCCACGTACGCGCGCAACACTCCGGCCCGCCATCTATCCTGCCTGCACCGCCCCTGTCGTTCCACCCTTGACCTGCATCGGGAGAGGAACATCCGCGCCCTACGCACGGCCACTCGCCGCCAGGGCGCAGAGTTGGACAGGAGGTATACTTTGGCTGTCGAAAGAGTTCAGGTAACAAACGCCGATGTCGCCGTGATGCTGAACGAGATGGCCGACCTGTTGGAAATCGATGGGGCCAACCCCTTCCGCGTGCGCGCCTATCGGCATGCCGCTGCCACCATTGCCACGATGACCCGCCCCCTGGCAGAGATGGTCGAGCAGGGCGAGGAATTATCCGACCTGCCCGGCATCGGCGAGGCGATAGCCGCCAAGATTCAAGAGATCGTCCACACGGGCAAGCTGGATCAGTTGGAAGAGGAGCGCAGCCACACTCCTCCCCAGCTCGTCGAGCTATTGCGCGTACAAAGCCTGGGACCGAAACGGGCGGGCGTGCTCTACAAGGAGCTGGGGATTACCTCCCTGGAGCAGTTGAAGCAGGCGGCCCAGGAGCAGCGCATTCGCCAGGTGAAGGGCTTTGGGCCGAAACTGGAGCAATCCATCCTGGAGGACGTGGAGCAGGCCCAGCAGTACCAGCGCCGTTACCTTTGGATCGAGGCCGGGCAGATGGTCCTGCCCCTGGTGGAATACATGCGCGCCTACGAGCGGGTGAAGCGCCTGGACGTAGCAGGCAGCTATCGGCGGGGGCTGGAAACCGTGGGGGATGTGGACCTGCTCGCCATCGGCACCTTGGATACGCTGGACCCTGCCATCAGCGAATATTTCGTCCGCTATCCGGGCATCAAGGAGGTCATCTCGCGCGGCGACACGCGCTCGACCATCGTGCTGACCTCCGGCATGCAGGTGGACCTGCGGGTAATGCCCGCCGAGACCTATGGCGCGGCCATGATCTACTTTACCGGCTCCAAAACGCACAATATCCACCTGCGCCAAATCGCCCTGGACAAGGGGCTGAAACTGAGCGAGTACGGCGTCCATCGGGGAGAGGAGCGCGTGGCAGGGGCCACCGAGCTGGAGGTCTATCGCGCCCTGGGGCTGGACTATATCGTGCCGGAACTGCGCGAGGATCGCGGCGAGATTGAGGCGGCGGCTCAGGGCAAGCTTCCCCACCTGGTCACGCTGGACGATATGCGCGGCGACCTGCAAGCGCACAGCCGGGCCAGTGACGGCACGAACACCATCGAGGAAATCGCCCTGGCGGGGCGCGCCCTGGGCTATGCCTATGTCACTATTACCGACCATTCGCGCCGCTTGCGCGTGGCCCACGGGCTGGACGTTGCACAGATGCGCAAGCAGATAGACGAAATCAACCAGCTCAATGGGCAACTGGAGGGCATTACCGTCCTCAAAGGGTCGGAGGTGGACATTCTCAGGGATGGTTCGCTCGACCTGCCGGATGATTTGTTGAAAGAGCTGGATGTGGTCGTCTGCTCGGTGCATTCAGCCTTTAACCTCAATAAGGAACAGCAGACCGAGCGCATCATCCGCGCGATGGATAACCGGTATTTCAACATCCTGGCCCATCCCACCGGACGCATCCTGGGGCAGCGACAGCCTTACGAGGTGGATATGGAGCGGCTGATACTGGCCGCGCTGGCGCGGGGCTGCTACATGGAGATCAACAGCCAGCCCGATCGCCTGGACCTGAACGACACGCACGCCCACCTGGCGAAAACGCTGGGGCTCAAGCTGGCCATCTCCAGCGACTCGCACCGGGCAACCGATCTGAACTTCTTACAGTACGGCGTGGTGCAGGCCCGCCGGGGCTGGTTGGAGCCGGGGGATGTGCTAAACACCCGTAGCTGGCCCGAGTTGCAGCGGCTGTTAAGGAGGTAACGCGTGACGCGCACCCAGGAACACCTGCCAGATGTGGCAGCCGAGGAAATCGGCTCGCTGGGAGAGGCCCAGGCAGCCGCAGAGGAACTGCGCGACGCCATCCGCTTCCACAACTATCGGTATTACGTGCTGGATGCGCCGGTTATCTCGGACGCTGAATATGACCAACTGCTGACGCAGCTTCAGGAATTGGAGGAGCGCTTTCCCAGCCTGCAAACCCCCGACTCGCCGACCCGCACGGTGGGAGGCGAGCCGCGCCAGGAGTTGGGGCTGGTCGAGCACGCTAGCCCCATGCTCAGCCTGCAAGCGGTGTACGACCAGGACGCCGTGCGCGATTTCGACAAAGCCTGTCGGCAGGAGTTGGGCGCGCAAACCGCCGAATACGTGGGGGAACCCAAGTACGACGGGGTGGCCGTCGAGCTGGTCTACCAGGGCGGCCACCTGTCCGTAGCCTCTACCAGGGGCGACGGGCAGACGGGCGAGGATGTGACTCCCAACATCCGCACCATCCGCGAAGTGCCCCTGGTGCTGTTAAGGCCGGACGATTTCGCGCCGCCCCAACGGCTGGTCGTGCGCGGCGAAGTCTATATGGAAAAGGCCGAGTTCAACGACCTGAACCGGCGGCGCGAGGAACAGGGGGAGAGCCTGTTCGCCAACCCCCGCAACGCCGCGGCGGGTTCTCTGCGCCAGCTCGACCCGGCCATTACCGCCTCCCGACCGCTGCACATCTTTTTATACGAGGTCGCCATCACCGAGGGGGTGGAGCTGGCAACCCACCTGGATGCCTTGCATGCCCTGACGCGCTGGGGCTTGCGAGTGAATACCGAGTGGACACAGCGCCATTCTGGCGTGGACGAGCTGCTAAGCTATCACCGGGAGCTGGCAGAGCGGCGAGAGGGCCTGCCCTACGAGATTGATGGGGCGGTGTTCAAGCTGAACCGCTACGCCGCGCGCGAGCGGCTGGGCTTTCGCACCCGCAGCCCGCGCTGGGCCATCGCGTATAAATTCCAGGCGCACCAGGCTACCACCCGGGTAAAAGACATCCGCATGCAAGTGGGGCGCACGGGCATCTTGACGCCGGTCGCCATTCTGGAGCCAGTCGCCATCGGCGGGGTAGAGGTGAGCCGGGCCTCGCTGCACAACCAGAGCGAGATCGAGCGCAAGGACATCCGCATCGGGGATACCGTGCTGGTAGAGCGCGCCGGGGATGTGATCCCCTACGTGGTCAAGCCCATCGTCGAGCGACGCACGGGCGATGAGCGCAGCTTTCATATGCCCGCCAAATGCCCCGTCTGCGACGCCAGGGTGATCCTGAGCGAAGACAAAAAGGTGGCCCGCTGCGATTGGGTCAACTGTTCCGCCCAACTGCACAAGCGCCTGGTACATTTCGCCTCGCGCGAGGCGATGGACATCGATGGCCTGGGGGAAAAGCGGGCCGCGCAACTGGTAGACAGCGGGCTGGTGAAACGACTATCGGACATCTATCAGCTCACCAAGCAGGATTTGCTGTCGCTGGAGCGCATGGGGGACAAGACGGCGGACAAGCTGCTCCAGCAGATAGAGTCCAGTAAGCAACGCCCCCTGTCCCGCGTTCTGTTTGGCCTGGGCATCCCCCTGGTGGGAGAGCACACCGCCCGCACGCTGGCCGAGCGCTTCCCCACCCTGGAGGCGATCATGGACGCCTCTGTAGAGGAACTGGCGAAAGTAGAGGGGGTGGGGCCTGAGGTGGTGAACAGCATCTCGGCCTTTTTCAGCGAGCAACGCAACCGCGAGGAGATGCAAGCCATGCGCCAGGCAGGGCTGACGCTGCCCAACCCAGTAGCCGGGCAGGAGCCGCGCCCGCTGGAGGGACTGACCTTTGTGTTCACGGGGAAGCTGGAGCGCTGGACGCGAGAGGAGGCGGAGCAGTTGGTCGAGCAACTGGGCGGCCGCGCCGCATCCAGCGTGAGCGGCGAGACGGACTATGTGGTCGCCGGACCGAAAGCCGGTTCCAAGCTGGACCAGGCCCATCAGCGTGACATCCGCGTGCTGTCCGAGGCCGAATTTGCCGCGCTCATCGGGCAGTAGGCGAGAGAGCGCTGTCACCCCCTGGGACGAAATGGAGTTTACCGTTCTGCGCCTATCGTGGTATCATTCCAGGCATGGGCGAGTAGACGTTCGCCGGGTTCCCGCTATCCCCTGAGAGGATCGTGTCCGAATAGTTCTTGGGAAGGGGTGCACTGTCGTGATAGATTCGAAAGGCAACCGCGCGCCATTCGCCTTGCAAGGGGAGGATCAAACCGGGCCGGAGAAAACGATGGACCGGCGGCATCTACTGCACCTGGGGGTCATGGGCCTCGGCAGCGCCCTGGTAACGCACCAGGTGGGCAGCACGGTGGCTGCCGCCCGGCTGGAGGAGGAACTGGCCGCTGCACAAGCTGTTACGCGCGCCGAGGTACAGGCCCAGGCAGCGGCGGAACGCGAGCTATTCCAGGTCGGCTATGAGGCGCGCATTCAACGCCTGGAACAGGAACTCGCCATCTATGAGGCGATGGACAACATCGGCCTGGATCGGCTGATTGATGGGGCATTGGATACTTACGAACGCATCTGGCTGACCGTGCGGGTGGGGCTCATCCATCTGCGGCAGGGGGTGGGCTGGGTAGATGAGACGCTGACCCGCTTTGAGGAGGATTTGCCCACGCTGCGCGGCGCGGCCCGCACGGTGGCCGAGTTACTGCTGGCGCTGGACGATGCCCTGACGAGGTTGCGGGACATCCTGGCGGTGGCGCTCAAGCGCACCGAACCGATTACCGACCTCGTGGGCGGCTTTTTCTCCTGGGTACTGGATCACGTGCCGTTCGGTCTGGGGGGCAATATTCGGGACGTGGTGGACCGCTTCGGGGAACTGGTGGGCATCGCCCCCGCCGTCGTGCAAGACACGGACGCCGAGTTACTGCGTCCCCTGCACGAGCAGTGGCTGAGCGAGGAGCAGGACCAGGGCTTGCAGGGCGGCCTGTTCGCGCCACTCCGTGACAGGCTCTTGACCCCGGTTGCCGAGTATCTGGAGCGGCTGGAACGCATGTCCAACGACTGGGAGCAGGACGCCACACCGCTGCGGACCGCCCTGGCCGAACGCAATCAGGCCCGCGAACGGCTGGCCGCCCTCAGAGCGGATGCGTCGCTACCCGCGGAGGACGGCGGCCCGGCATAACGCCCGTTAACGATAGCCAGACATAGCAAGGCCCGACGAACGTCGGGCCTTGTTCAACCCCAAGCCGACAGCCACATTCCGTCTGTTACCCGACCGTATATCCCCCTTCGGCAACCGCCTCGGCCTGCGCCAGTTCATCCCGATAGACATTGATCTGCGCGGCGTGCTCGCGCTTGTGCCCGTAAGCCTTGTGCACGATCAGGTCTTCCAGCGAATAGTCCCCCCCATATCCGGGGATCGTCCCCGGCTGCCGCCGCAGTTCCAACGAAATCCGGGCCACCAGGGGGATGGCATGGCCGTGGGCCTCATCGTACTCGGCCAGCACCTCGGCGGCAGTCAGGTGATGGCGCGTGGCCACCTCCACCTCGTTGAATAACTCTCCATTTTCCCGCTGCCGATCCAGCAGCGTGGTGGGACCGCCTTCCACGAACGATTGCAGCACCTGGATGACCATGTGCTCAAAGGCAGCCAGGTGGGCGAGGATATCCCTCACCGACCAGATGCCGCACACCCCCGGCCTATACCAGTGTTCCTCCGGAAGATCACCTACCGCCTCCAGCACGACCACGTGTCCGCGCCGGACCACCTCTTGGGCGTTCATGGCATCTCTTTCCCCTTGCGTCGCGATGTGCCGGAACGGGCCAGACGGATGGACAGCAAATCGTCACCCGCCCCGCTCCGGCCACCGCCGCTATTAGCCGAATATCTCGATCTTGGGCACCATCTCCACCCCGCCCGCGAGGGTATCCCGCACGGTGGAGTACTGATACCCGGCGGCAGCGATATTGCGCAGGGTCTCTTCGTCGGCATCGCCGTCGATGGAAATCCGCAAGTGGATCTGCTGGTAGCCTGGGCGCACATTCTTCCCCAGCCCAAACCTTCCATGCAGGTCCAGGTCGCCCTCCACGGCAACGTCCAGATGGGTGAGATTCACCCCCAGGAGAGCGGCGTAAGTGCTGGCCGTACCGGCGATACAAGACCCCAGCGCGTGCAACAAGGTCTCGGGCGGTGACGGGGCGCGGTCCGTGGCCCCCAACTCGATAGGCTCGTCGGCTTCCAGTCGCATATCGCGCGCCGCGGTATGTTCCATCACGCCGTCGACCTCGTACCCGTCGAACAGGGTGGTGGCAGCGCCGCCCTCCTGCCACATGGTCCGTCCGATCATCGTCATCTGCCCCGCCCGGCGTTGCTTCTTGAGCATCTGGACCAGGCCTTTTATCCTGTCAACATCCAGGCCGTTCACCATCTGCTTCTGTTCCATCCTTACCTGGCTCACAGTAACCTCCTCTTGATGCTCGCCCCGCAATAGGGCCAGCGATTTCTTCACACATCCGCCCATAGTCTGCCAGTGCGTGGGGGCGCGATTGGCGCGCCGCGTTTGGCGTGTCGCACCATGCACAGGCGAACCGCCGATATCCCGTCAGATGCGACCAGCAGGATATCGGCGGTCCCTATGGTGTTACAAACAACTCGAACGCTAGGCTTTTAACGGATGGGCGACTCCTCAAAGATGATCCACAATGCCCGGATGGTTCCCCAGGCTGTCAGGGCATAGACGATCATGGCGATTAACGAGGAAATCTCTAGCACAGAACCGTCTAGCTGAGGTGCGGGGGTAAGCCCCTCGAATGGCGACAGGAACACATCCGTCATCCCATAGATAAAATCTGCAAAACCCGCCTCCGGGTTGGCGGCGATCAGCTTGAGCAGCACGCGCATGCCGATCAGCGCCTCCAGCGTGCCGACAAACAGCCAGATCAACTCGGAGATTTTGACCAGGTCCAGGCTGATGCCGCGTGGAGAGGCCACGTCCCGGTATGAGCGCTTATCCGGCGGTTTGCTGGACACGGTCCCCTCCTTGACCACAGAGGGCACGCGAAGCACAGCGCCCAACGCCGCTAGCGGCGCCGACACGCATGGCGCCGCCGCCAGACGCCAAGGCCCGGCCGGTTCGCTTAACACACAAGCTGAACCGGTTCCGGGACTGCCGCTCGCAGGCACAGGATGCCCCGGCGCAGGTCAGGGCCTCCCATGCGCTACCAACTTCCAACACGGTGCATCGGATCAGGTAAAGATGCGGCGGCCAAAGAGCAATGTCAGCACAAAGAGCACGAGGAACACCCAGAAAAGCACCTGGGCGATGTCGGCCAGCACCCCGACGATGAGGCCCGTAAAACCCAAAATCGCGGCGATGATCGCGATGACGACAAAGATAATTGCCCACTTGAGCATACTAAACGTCTCCTTTCTATGAGTTCAGCGAGATAACACCAGAGGCTTACAGCCAGGCCAAGGAGCAGCCTGGTCCCGATCCGGCATCTCGCGATTGCCTATCGCTCCCAACGCGGGGTATGCCCGTAAAATCGGTACACGTCGACCTGCCAGCTACGGTCCCCCATGTCAGGCCAGTTGTTCTTGTCGAAACCGGGAGCCTGCTCCAGGCGCTGCTTGTCCACATCCAGGATGAACACCTTCTCGCGCTGATCCAGCGAAAGGGCTTCCCAGGGAACGGCAAACAGCTTGTTTCCAATGCCAAGCATCCCCCCAAAGGAGAGCACTGCATAGGACACGCAGCCGTCGGTCAGGTCAATCATCAAGTCCTCGATCTGGCCGAGATCCTCCCCCTGTGTATTACGTACCTGATCGCCGATCAATGTAGACGCTGATAGCGTCTGTCGGATTTCCGTCTTGTCCATCGCTATTCCTTTCTATCGATGACTATCCGTTCCCAGTCTTGCCTCTTGCAGCCAATCCATAATCTGCTGCTCCGCCTGCAACTTGGTGTAGCCGTATCTCTCTTGGAGCTTCTCAACCAGGAGGTCCCATCGCCCCTGAATCTGGTCAATATCATCCTCCGAGAGTTTGGCCCAACGTTTCTGAGCCAGGATGCAAAGCTGCCTCCAATTGCCCTGCAAGAGATAGTCCACCCCTCACACCCTTTCCACGAGTGCGCGCCCATCTGTCGGATAGCCCCGCGCCATCCAGACCTGACCACCACCACGCATTCGTGCTCGACTCCAAGGTCGCGGGCCAGGCTATTTCTTCTGGCCTGTCTGAATCTGGATGTTCTTGAACTCGACCTCCACAGGCCCGGTGAATCGATTGCCGTTCTTCTTGTCGTGGCGGCCAAAACTCGGCATCTCGACGCGCACGCGCAGGTTATAGTTGCCATCAGACGGCACATGCCAGTTACGGCCATAGTGAAACAGCCAGGGATGCCAGAGAAACGGCTGATGATGGGTGCCAATCTCACTACCGTCGCTGGCGTAAACTGTGGCGTATACCATCAGGCCAGGGATAAAGCGGCCATCCACCGCGTCGCGCACGACGATTTCCAGGTGCACATTCTCGTCCGCGCTCGGCTCGCGCCAGGCCAGCTTGCCATCTTCGGGCATGTACATCCCCTCGGCTTTTTCCACCGCATAGCCCACAAAGTAATGCCCCACGCGCTTTTCGGCCCCGTGCGCTTCCATCTTGGTCATCTCTTCCAGGGCGCTGGTATACGCGTCCCCCTGGGCCTTGGCCATTTCCAACTGGTTCTTGTTCGCCTCGTCGCTTTCCTGCATGGGAGGCTTTTGCGCCTTGGTTTCGTACGTGCTACTCGCAGCCGCCGCGACGCGCTCCTCTTCTTCCTCTACCATCGGTGGCTTGATATGGGCCACTTGACACCTCCTATCGCACAGGCAATTCCAATCGCTCAACAGGATGAACGACAGGTATCAGTCGTTCGCGCCGGATTTCCTCACCCAGTTGCCTTCCTCGTCCTTCTCGTACTCGCGCTTGACGGCTGCCCAGGCCACGGCGTGGGCAGTCTCCTCGCGCGAGCGATCCCCCCGCCGCTCCTCCGGTTCCGCGTACTGGTCCCAGGCAGAGTTAAAAACCTTCATATAGATTTCCTGAGCATGGGGAGGCAGTTCGTCGCGCACCATTGGCGGCAACTCTTTCAGGTTCTCATAAGGCATGTAGGCAACTCCTTTCTGTCCAGGCCACGGATAAGCCAGCGGCCCGGCGCTCTCTATCGCCTCCGGTTCGCGTTCGGCAACGGTTCGCCGACAATTTCTGATTACCCGGAAACGACACACGCCTTGCTGAGCGTTGGGCGGCTCGCAAATACGAGAACCACGCAACGCTCAGCAAGGTGTATGTCAATGTCAGGCTCAAATGACCGCCGATAGGTTTGGTCTCTCGCACGACCAAGGGTTGCAGCCATCGGTCGAGACTCGACGCTATGCGCAATCAGAGGGGATGAAAAGTGGCGGAACCTTCACGAGGAACCGAACAGACAGGTACTCAGATCCTGTCCATCAAGTTGGATGGGAATCGGTCCCAATAATCCCAGGACAACAAAGGATAATAGCATCACAAAGACAATCAGGCTGATGATTTGCAGCAGCGACATCCGCTCAACAAAGCGGAAATACCGGCGGACGTGGGGATCAGTTACGGGTTCCATCCCGCAGCGCAGCTTCTTGCCGATTTCCATGCATCACGCTCCCTGCAAACCTATGGCCCGGTCGCCAACGGATGCATGGTAGGCAAGTACTTACCTCGAAGCTACAGTCGTACGGATACCGTGTCTATCCCCACCAGAGTTCTGTAGGCGGACTGCTCTCCGATTCGAGCGCTTTCGCGAGCTCCTCTACCCACGCGCGGATGGCCTCAGCCTGCTCCTGGAACCCCGCAGCCTCCAGCAGTCTGGCCGCTTCCTCCAATTCCCCCAATCGCGCGGGCGTAACGAATTCGTGCAGGCGCACGATCTGCCCCCATTCAAAGTATCCCACTGTGGCCGTTCTCTCTCCGACCGATAACGGTCAGATCGCACCAGGAGCGATCCAGCCGGGCAATGTTTGCTCAAGAATTGCCATATTGTAGCAAACATCCCCCAACCCGTCTGTCAGGAGAACTTGATCTCTGACGTAGGGAAACCTTGACCGGACACAAGCCAGAGAGGAGCGAGCATACGTGGGTGATACGTAGGAAGCAGCGAACAAAAGTGGAAATCGCAAGCGGGAAATAGCCGAGTTGCTTGTCAACAACCCATCTGTCGGCGAGTCTTCGGGGGCGGCCAGCTAAGGGTGTGACCCCCGACCGTCGTCGGAAGCCACACCCGCCTAGATAGTCTTTTCTTTTGCGGCAGTCTTGAACAAATCGCACTCCGTCACCGGTGGCCGCTGAACCGGTTGTCCTTGATCGGCTGGCCGCTCATCGGCCGTTCATCTGCTAACGCCATCCATCCCATCGACACAAACCACCCGGCCAACAGACGAGTTGCTTCGTCCTGTCGGGTCTAGGAGGTCTGGCGCTGCTCGACGATGAGCTTGACCGCTGTCTTTTCCTGGTCGGCAATATCTACTTTGGTGAAGGTGGGGATCATCACCATGTCAAAGCCATCCAGCTCTAAAAAGCCCCGCGCGATGGCTATCGCTTTGGTAGCCTGGTTGACGGCGGCTGCACCGATGGCCTGTAACTCGACGCGTCCTTGTTCGCGCACTACCCCGGCGATGGCGCCCGCCAGGGCCCTCGATCTGGAGCTTGACGATACGCGCAAGATATCCATTCTGACTCCTCCTTGGAAGTTGTGTAGAAGCAAAACATCCTACAGTCTATTGCCCGACCACGTAAAAGGGGCGGTTCCCAAATGTCTGCTGCTGATCTGCCCCTTTTATCAACAAGCGCTCTTCTTTTTTCAAGGAACTACCGTTAGTTTAGCACGCAGGCGAGCCAATGTCTGTAGGGAGAGTTGAACAGTTGGTGTAGGGAGAGTTGGACATAGGGCGGGAATGAGGTCGAGAGGGAGGGAAAACACGCGAATCTATGGCACGTAGCGCAGATTATGTTATTAGCCGCCGCACTAGGGCGCTCAAGTGACTATTGCATGTCAAGAAATATCAAACTGAAACAGTCCGAACAGTGGATGCAGGCACAACGAGCCGGGGCTGATGCCTCATGGAGAGCGCCAGCCCCGGCAGGATTGCGGGAAGTATTCGCGATATTACCTGGTCCGCTGGGCCAGAAAAGCCCTGTCCGGCGGACGCACCGCCGCCTCGGCCTGCTCGGCGTGGTAGATGCCAATCAGCTCGCGCAGATATTCCTCGGTTCGGGCGGTGGAGCGGCCCCCCGACGCCTGAATCTCGGCGTCCAGCGCGGCCCGCAGCCATAAGACGCGCCAGCGCCAGGCGTTGCGCGCCGCCGGGGCGAGTCTGTCCGCCACGCCCTGCAACGCAGCCAGGTTGGCTTTTGCATTGGCTTCTGCCACCTGCACCCTGGGCAGATCATAGACTGGGGTGGCCGCCCAATCCAGCGCCCTCTCGTTTTCGGGTTTCGCCTTCAGGCCGTGCTGCTGGTTCTGCTCCAGGCGCGCCACCACACCCACCACTTCGTCGGCCACCGCGGGGTCATACTCATAGGCCGCATATTCCCGCACCGTCTCTAAGGCAGGTTTGGCCGGGTCCCAATAGAACTGGAAAAAGATCGCCTTGTTCAAGTCCTCGTAAATCCCCTCCGAATAGGGGAACCCGCCCGACAGTAGATGCCGGGACGAGTCCCAGCGCGCCTGCAAGGTTAGCGGCAGGGGGTTGGCTCCGAAACCGCCCCAGGGGAACATGGTGTACATGCTGATCTCGGGAAAGTTGAGGATCGGGATACCGGCGGGCGCGCCGTGTTCCAGCGGGTAGCGCGGGAAATCGCCGTGCGCGTCCACCATGAGGTAATCCACCCAATCGGGCCGAGGGGCCAGGAACCGCCATAGCCCCTCGTATTCGCCCGGCGTGTCATAGTCGAACCACCAGGTAGACAGCACCGTCGAGGCATTCGGCAGGGTAGCGCGCACCAGCCCGGCTACCGGCTCGGCCATCTGCAAGAACCCGTTGGCCCCCCAGGGCGCGCACCGCTCGCACAGGCAGCCCCCCTGATCGTAGGGCCAGATCCACAGGTAGCGAATATCCAGGTCGCGGAAGGCGTCCAACACCTCTTGCCGCCAGCGCAACATCAGGTCCACAGCGCCCGGCTGGTTGGGGCACAACTCCACGTGGTAATGCGCCCGGTTCGGCACGGCCCGCATCTCCACGGGACTGTTGGCGTACGCCTCGTTCGCCAACGTGGTCAGCCCTGCGCCCATCCCCACGGCGTTGGCCGCCCGCAGGATGGCGTGCAGCCGGGCGATCATCTCCTGCGCGCGGGGGTCGGCGATGCCGGTATAGTGGTGCATGTCGAACCAGACGCTCAGCGCGTTGCAGCCCCACAACGCCAATTCCTCTACATATCGCTCGACCTCGGCCAGGGGCGCGTCATGATAAAAGTTGTGAAAATGGGTGGCAAAGTACATCCCGCGCACTGGATGGCAGGGCACGGATGTGCCGCGCCAGGAACCAGGGACGAAATCCCCCTCGGCATAGCGGGCATCCCGCAGGAACTTGCCCACGCCATACAACAGGCCACGCGGGTCGTTCCCCACAAGGCGCAGCACGGCATCCCCGTCCGACTCGATGCGAAATCCCTCCGCGCCGATGCCGGGCGCAATGTCCAGCGCCACGCATAGCTCGGCCTCCCCCTGTTGCACAACGGGCACGCCGCTGCGCTCGCGGATGCGGCGGGCCAGCAAATCCAGGGTCTTGATGGTGAGGGGATTGACGGGTGCGCGATACTCGATGCGGATAGAACCGGCCATGAGATGTGCCTCCTGAAAGTGTGCGTTGCGAACATCCTTTACCCCATAGTAGCCCCAGTCGCGGGGCCGGTCAACCAGCCGGATCGCTACTATCGGTCACTCTCTCCCACCGGCCATAAGCTGCGCCCTCATCCGCGCCCTTTGGGCGCACCTTCTCCCAGGGGGAGAAGGCGGTAGTCTGTCCTTGCCATTGCCGAATGCCCCAAGCGATGCTACACTATCCGGCGAGAGATAACACCCACCCAAGGAGCTACCGCATGGGACAAACCGCCATCCAGGATGTGCTCGACCAATACCGCCACACCTTTCGCATCCTCTACGAGGAAATCGCCCGCTTTGACCCGCAGCAATGGCTGACTGTACTGCACCCCAAAAACTGGACACCATGCTGAGAGGGGATTCGGGTATAATGACCGTGTCCAGGAGGGATCAGCATGAGACGAAAGCAACGCACCTTCACG